>Ga0224523_1000066_pt1 | contig 73669 bp, 62 predicted proteins | sample CFST50metaG_FD_182732 | JGI IMG/M metagenome (GOLD analysis project Ga0224523, IMG submission 182732) | Peat soil microbial communities from Stordalen Mire, Sweden - C.F.S.T50 | ecosystem: Environmental > Terrestrial > Soil > Wetlands > Peat | place: Sweden: Norrbotten County, Stordalen Mire... | reverse complement strand
CGGGATGGGATGGAAAAAACAGAAAAGGAATGCTTGTTGCCGGAGGAACGTATCTTACGCGTATACGCGTATGGTTCGTGGACCCGAAAACGAACCAAATATCGAATGATGAATTCGCCTCTCCGCCCCCGCTTATCGGTATTAAAACAAAGAGATACTAGGTTTTTGGATCGTGTTCACTCCAGTGAACAGAGAATTGTCTTTACGGCAAATTTTCCGTAAGCGGTTTCGACAACATAGTTATATTAACAAAGACGTTTTCAAACGATGTCTAAATCGGCGTTACTGTATAAGTTTTTGGTATTTTCCCCTATGGATTTGTAGACAATTTGCGATATATTCATTACTGTATTAACCTATTTACTAAAAGGAGACAGGTGATAGTATGAAAAAATTACTATTTTTGGCGACTATCGTCGGGGCTGTTCTTGTTGTTCAAGCGGACGTGTTGTTTTACACCGATTTCCACACAACGCCTCCGGGGTTCAAAGCGGCATCGGATAAAGCTACCGCCGCCGGAGCCGATGATACGATCCTTGTTAATCCCGCGGGCGCCACGGCGCCCAAGGATACGATTATTGACGGATGCACCTTATCCGCCTATAAAAGTTCAAGCACAACCATCCTCGTTCTTGTTTCAAAAGGCTCGCAAACGTGCGTTCCGGTTGGGGACGTGACAGGTTGCACTCCCGGACGATTAAGTCTAAAGAACGCAAACAGTTTTATAGCTCTGCCTTCGGTAATGGGTCCATGCTCCATTACTTATTATGCCGCCGCCTCCTCTGCCACGGCGGGCAGAGGGGTGAATTGTCTAGTAAACAATGTTTTAACCTCCGACGCCGGCATTCCCGAACTCCTGGTTAATAGCGCTCAAGCTACCGTAAAAAAGGTTTATAATTATACAACGGCGGATTCCGTCGTTTTCATACTCACCGCGGTTGGCGGGATTTACATCTATGACATAAAAATTGAATCGGGAGCCGCATCGACCATGAGCGCCGTAAGCACCGTAAAAAGCATTCAACCCATCCATACGATGGGCAACATTATTAGAAACGATAAAAATGTAAACATTGAAATTTTCACCATTTGCGGGGCAAAAATAATGTCTACTAATAAATCCGTTATAGACATAACCGATCTTACTCATGGCGTTTATATGGCCCGTGTCGCCGGAACAAGGGAACAGATTAAAATAGTTCGATAGTGATTGTTTTCACCATTAGGAATCGAATGATTATTCGCTCTTAAGGTCCACCTCCGGGGGATTGAGGGAGCGGAAACATTTCGGCGTAGCGTAATCCTTTACCTGCGCCGATTTTATTTTATAAATCGGGAGCAATCCATGTTGAAAAGCGCATATTTCATTATACTGTTTTCATGCATAACCTGTTTCGCCACAGCCTATGCGGCCAAGCTATCCATTCAATCGCAACTGGCCGGAAAAATCGACATCGTGGTAGCCACGGACAATTCGGGCGATTATAAAAAGATACAGGACGCGATAAACGCCATTCCTGATAATAATGCCGTTAGAAAAGTGATTTTCGTTAAAAAAGGAAAGTATGTTGAAAAAGTCGTCGTGCCCTATAAAAAGACGAATATCACGCTTGTGGGCGAGAATGTTGATAGTACGAGCATTTCATTTAACGACGCTTCATTGGAAACAATCGCCATGAACACGTTTACATCCTCTACCATTCGGGTCGACGCCGACGATTTTGAAGCCATGAATATTACCTTTGAAAATACGGCCACAAACGCCCAGGCGGTAGCGCTCCATACAAACGGGGACCGCCAGACGTTCCTTCATTGCCGCATTATCGGATGGCAGGACGCGTACTTCAGCAATATCCGCGGCCGAAACTACGTCAAAGATTGTTTTTGTCAGGGCGCCGTCGATTATTTATTCGGGTTCGGTATTGTCCTTTTCGACAGTTGCCAAATCAATACGGTTAAATCAAGCGGATATATGACCGCGGCGGCCACCTCGGAAAATTATAAGTTCGGCTATGTATTCATGAATTGCAAACTCGGTTCCCCAGCTTCCGTGACTTCGTATTATCTGGGCAGACCTTGGTTCGCCCATTCACGCACGGTTCTTTATAAATGTTGGGAAAGCGCTTCGGTTATTCCTGCCGGGTGGTATGCCTGGGCAAAACGGGAGGATACCTGTTATTACCGCGAATATAAATGCACGGGACCGGGAAGCGCTGCGGCAAACAGAGTTGTTTTCGGCAAGCAATTGACAGATCAGGAAGCCCAAAGTTATGTTTCAGACTCGATATTTTCTAAAAATTCATTTCCGCAGGGTCCAACCGCGGACACTTTTGAAACGAATACCATATTGAGGCGTTTTCTCGTTTCCACGACTCCCAATATGGAACAAATTGCGCAAGTATTCTTAAAGTGCGGCCGCGACACTTTCCCTCCCATTCCCACGACCAATTGGCAACCGCGAGTGGATACCAATTCCATTTACGCGGTTATAAAAGCCAATACCGTCAAATTCCTTGATTCGGGGAAAGTCGCTATCGCCAAGCCCGGGGCGCGGCCTGACTATGCCGGCAGCAACGATTTTTTAATTGATTGTATGATTCATGACGGAATTACGATAACGGGTCTCCACGGACATACCGGAAACATTATAATGTCCGTTTATGATATTCGCGGAAAATCGGTTTTTGTTAAAAACTTCTCATTATCATCCAAGCAAAACGCCGTGTCTTGCGACGCAAATTTTCTCGAACAAGGCGTTTACTTTTATTCCATTAAAATGAATGAAACTATTTTGCACGGTAAATTCGGTAAAATGTAATGGCTGTTATTTAAAAAAGCGTTAGCCGGGCATAGCGATCCATCCCATCATATTTGACTTTCAAAAAATAAAGACCTGGAGCCATTCCTTGCGTTTTTAAAACAATGCTTTGATGGCCCGAAGGAAGAATCCCGCTCGCATAATCGCCGACTTCGCGACCATCGCTATTGAAAATCTCCACGGAAACTTTTTGCGCCGTCGGCAGGGTTAGCGCAATGACCGCGACATTATGCGTATGGCTGAAATGGATTGTGCCACTCGCTTGAATATTGTAATAATTGATTATCGAAGCCCCAGGAGTGAATGTTGCGGTAATGTTTTTCTCGTTATTCATGGTTATTGCGATAGTTGTCGCTGTTCCGGAGGCGTCCCCGCTCCATTGGCTTAAATGGTATCCGCCATTCGGCGTGGCCGTTAGGGTCACATTTGAGCCTGAATCCAGGAACATTTCACCCGTGGGATTGCTCACGCTCCCCTGCCCCACGACGTTTATCGTAATCCGATATTTGGGTACTGTTTGCAGTTCCATGGCGCTGGCTGCGAAAAGCGCCGCACAATAACCATGAGGCGCCGTCGAAGGCGGACAATTTTGTAGCTGTTGCGTGACATACAAGGTATAACTGGCCGAGGCGCTCATTGCGCCGACATATCCGTTTATAATCGGCATTCCCTGCGCATCAAGCGTGCATTTGGTTTTAAACCCCGTCCATCCCTTTTGGGCAACGGCAAGATAGGATTTGTCGATAAAACCATAATCTACCGCCGATTTAAGAGTGTAGATGAATAACCCGCTGCCGGAAGATTCGATCCAATTGTCCGATTGGCTTCCCTTGTCCGTAACCTCATACCAGAGGCCCGTGGCGGCATCTTGCGAATTTTTAATTCCTTCCGCGATGTTTCCAAGTATCGTCAACAGTGCATTGTATTGCGGATGGGTTTTCGGTAAATATTTTAATATATCAACCATTCCAGCGGAATACCAACCCATGCCTCGTGACCATACGCACGGCGATAAGCCCGTGGACGCATCCGCCCAGGCGGCCTTTTTTGTTTCGTCCCATGCATGTACGAGAAGTTTGCTGGTGGAATTATACGCCTTGCCGAATAATAGAGCCGGTTGAAATGTCGCGACGCTGTCGCAAAAGTCCATTTTACCGATCCTATAGCCGTATTTACTCACAAACGGTTCCGCCATGTAAATGCCGTCTGTCCACATCTGGTTAGGATAGGTAGCCTTATGCCAAAAACCACCGGAAGCGTTTTTGGGCTGCTTAGCCAGATACGACAAAACATACTCGGCCCCCGCTTTATATTTTTGCGTGCCGGTTTCTTTGTATAAAAACAAACACAACACGGCAGGTTGGATCTGGTCCAAGCTGTGGGCGCTTGTGTCAAAGGTAACAACGCCGTTATCGTTGACATATGAATCGACCCAGTTTTTAATATAGCGCAAATAATCGGCGTTCTTCGTATGATCATAGACTTTTTCTATCCCATGAAGAATGATGCCGTTGGAATATTCCCATTTTGTTTTAGTTGTCAACGATTCAATGTTGATTGGCCAACGCTTGATTATGGCATTGGAAAAATCCACGGCCCAGGTAGTTGCATGGCTTTGAGAGAACGAAACGGCCATAGCAATTGCCGCGCATAGACATAATCTCGGTTTCATGCTCAACTCCTCCTCCAAGCCGCAATTCCCATACCGTGAAATTTTCCCTTTGATAAAAGATTTTTTTTAAAAGTCATAATCCCGGCAACCTTATCCTTAGACTAGAATGAATACATAATCCTTAAATTATAATGCCAGTCTTCCGGACCATTCATGCGTTCTAGTGCGTCATAGTTACCGACATTATCCAAGCCGCGATAATGATCTCTTCCAATAAGTCCTTTAATGGCCCACCCCTTGGCGATTGTTTTCTTCGCGTAGAATGACCATTTAGTGAATGATCTAGGTTGACCTACGGGATAGACATCCGGTTTAGCAGTATTAGGACTGGTCTGTATATTAGGTCTTTGAGCCGGATCAGATCCATAATATTCTATTTCTCCGGATAAGATATCAAGCCGAAGATTTTTATGAACGAAGTCTTCCCAAACATTTTCAGCAATTGTTGAACCTAATCCCGTCACTAAAAAAATGCCGCCGGCGATAAGGACCTTTATATCATTTTTACTGTGTATTCCCCAATACAAACCTAAAGGAACCAATCCATAGGTGATAATTGGAAATGTTGGAAAATTAAATCCGCACATAACGGGCATTCGTTGAAAAATATCCGGATAATAGGAACCATAGTTTTTCGTGCCCAATATCGCAAATTCACCGTATAATTTCCCATCATCAGGTCCTAACATTTCGGCAAATGGGAGTAAGGGCTTGGGATTAAAAGTCAATCGTCCCATCAATTTTGTTCCCTGCTTTGTATAATGTAACGTGTCTCCATTTTCAATAACGTAATTGTTCTGATTATCCGTCACATATGAGGGGTCCTGTGTTACTTCCGGTTTTATCGGCAAGAGTCTGTCTAAATCGATACCCGCGCCTACATCAAGGATATTATTGAGGAATTTATATCCGGCGACAAAGGATAGCGAGTAATCAAAATAGGGCGGTTCAACGTATTCCGAGGTAAACAACGCGTTAAGTTGTAAATTCTTCAATAATGTACAGGAAAGATTAAACCCCATTAATCGCGATTTAGGAAAATCAAAATCGGTAATCACATATCCCGGATATGATCCGGTCCTGAAAAGGTATTCCCCCAAATTTTGCGATTCAGGATTATATTTAAAAGGGAAATACCCCGCTGCAAGCGACATTTGAAACGTGGAATTTTCCGTATCGCAAAAAGAATATATCCCCTGGGCTTCCTTAAACATAAAGTATTTAAGTTGAGATTGATCATTGCCGCCAATCGACGCTCCCCATTGGGCTTCCATCCCGATGATTATTCTTATTTTTTCTTTAATAACCGCGTCAAGTGTCAATCTGCCGTTGAAATGTTGATCAAGAGTTTTGGGAAGTAAGGATCGATCCTCCGGAGTCATGTGCTCGATTTCACCTATTTGATAATAAGAAAACCCGGATGGAGTGATTTTGATTGAGGACTCATCCTCTTCCGCAAAGGCCGCTTGGAAAATAAACAGTAGCGCTGCAATGATAAAAACCGTTTTTTGATGCATACTACGAGGCTCCTTTATTTGGGTGAATTGGGTCGAACACGTGACCCCAAAAGTCTAATTTCAGGTAAAAATTCTGTTATAAAAACAGTTTGGTTTCTTCATGCCGCCACACTCTAATTCCACGATCCTTCGACTTCGCTCAGGACCGCCCCTCTTCCCCTCTCCCTGTGGGAGAGGAGAGAAAGGGCAGGGTGTGATGAGGTGAGGCTGCTTGGTCATTATTTCCGATCTAACTTTTCCGTATTATGGAACGATTATTTTTCCATTTCCGGCATTCACTCCGTTTACTTCCACTTTTACACAATAGACGCCTTTCCCAAGCGTTAAGGAGACCGGCGTGAAAGCATACTGCTTAACTACACATTCCCTTGTTATGATATTCCTTCCGGCTACATCGTAAATAGCGACCTTCGCCTTACTGTTTTGATTGATGCCGCTTATGCGCGGAATTCTCAGTTCCATTCCATGATTGGTCCGTATGATCGACATGTTTCCATACGCCTGAAGCGGCTCATACTCTTGAAGCGTTTTCGTAGGATTTCCGTTTACCGTTACGGCAATTGATTGACCGGCCGCAAATAGCACGGTAAGTTTTTTAGCCGTGGCGTCGTATTGCGGACTCGCTACCGCCGCAGAACCGAGGTAAACGGCCGTTGGAGCGGCGAGCAGCCTCACTACGACCGTTCCTTGTATGGTCATCGCCGGTGCATTAACTGAAATGACGTTAGCCGCCGATACCGAAACCGTGAGCGTTTTCTGTTTGTTTGCGTCGATGTTATCGACATACGTAAAGGAATTGCTTTCCCCGGCGGCGCCGGGAAACGCGTTGATCACCAGGTTGCGTTTATTATCGTAGGCAGCATCCCATTTTTTCGCAAGACCCCCGAAAATCTGTCCCGTCGGATAAATAGAATTGGATTTGATGTACACCGGAATCTGCGTCAGCGACATCGTGGCCGATGTTATATTGGCGCCGCCTCCGGTTTGTTCGTCGGCATAATTATACGCGTTAATCCATTTGCCCGCCGGAAGATACAGACTTCGGCTTGTCGTGGCCGATAAGAGCGGCGCAACCAACAGTGCGGGACCGAATAAATATTCGTCCGTTAGCGGATAGGTTTTTGCGTCATCGGGATATTCGCCCACGAGCGGCTTCATGGTAACTCCGTTGTCCGCGGAAGTGTTGATAATCGAGTAAATATAGGGCAACAGGTTGAAGCGTTGGTTGAAAATATTCTGGACAAGTGTCTGATTGGCGGCAGTTAGGTTCCAGGGCTCCTTGCCGTCGAGCATCAGTTCCATAAAACCGGAGTATACACCGAACAGCAACCACCTGCAGTAGTTTTCAATACTCGGCATGCTCTTTTGCTTGTATCCGCAGATGTCGCTTCCCCACATGGGGAAACCTAAAAAACCAGCCCTCAGCGCGTTGCCCATGCTTGTCGTTAAACCGGCCCAGTCGGCATAGGTATCTCCATTCCAAATGGCGGATATATATTGCTGGCAACGGTTACCCGCGCAGCGAGGGAAAAGAAACGCGTCATCGCCCAAACCCGCCGTCGTGCGCAGCATATCGTCCGATACTTTGCAATTCAGATACGCGTACTTTTTATGCCGTTCCGGCTCAGGCGTTCCATCGGAAAACGACGGAAGAGTAACAACCCCATCCCCTTTCACCCAGCCATTGTCCACACGGTCCAGCTTATGGCCTTTAACGCCATAGGGGTATTGACCTGCTTTCATTTTGTCGCTATACCACTTTACTTGTGCAGCGTCGGTTAAATCGAAATATTGATTTGTCGATGAAGTAAACGCGCCCGACGGTGGGGTTCCGGTAAATGTTCCCGGCATGATCCAGGTGACTAAATTGACATAATAATCGTTCGTCAGCGACTTAATCCAAACGTCCGGACTGCCGAAATCACCTTCAAAGTTCATATTCGACCAACCCTGCGCCCCGTTATTATACGGTCGGTCCAGCCACATGGTGGAATAAGGAATTTGAGCGGTTACGAATTTCGCCGCATAATCGGTCATCATGGACCCGCCCGTAAAATTATCGTGCCATACTAGAGGACCGCACGCCCAAATCGGGACTTTCCTAGGCGCGCCGACAACTTTATAGAACGACTGTTGGATTTTCGAAAGCTTGGGTCCGTAAAACAAATACCAGTTGATGGTTGACGTATTATAGGTAATGGTCGTGGAACCGGAAGACCCGAACGAATAAGAGCCATAGGCGAAACTATCGAAAAAACCCGCATAACCAAGGTTCGTATAATAGAAACCCTCATAGACTTCAGCGTCTTCTTCCGATCGTTGATAGAAGGCCACCTGATCTTTAAAGTCGGATTGACCTCGCAGATCAGGAGTGGTCGTAACATTATGCTGAGTTATTCCGTAAAAATGTTCATTTTGGTCTTTCAGCGTCAGCATGACGGTAGTTACCGAAGGATTCGTGGATTTGAAATTTATTCCGCCGGTTACGCCCGTGACCGTCACCGATGTATTCGTTGAAAGCGCTATGGTAAGGGCGGTTGCCGTTGATGTCGAGGAAGTTATGGTGGAATATTTTACCGAACCTAACGTAAGAGCGGTGATATCCGCGAGGGTTTTGCCGGCCGCGGAAACTTTAATGTCCATCGGTGAATTCGTCACGTCCACGGTGATATCGCCGGCGGTCCAACCGAAAATCGTACATGCCAACACGCAAAGCGCCGAGCATGATTTTATTACCGCATTTCGCATACCGTCCTCCCGATTAATAAAGGTGATTTTATTCTAAAGGAAATTATAAAAACGTACACTTTTGACATAGAACCGTTGTACGCGTATGTTTTTACATGTTAATCGTCTTTGTAAAAATAGCTGCAATGTCTTTTCCATGCTTGAATATTTTAACTTCGAATAAACTTACTGTTCACTGGAGTGAACATCCATGGACGATTTTTCAGCATCAGATCTCTTTCATCGCCAAAAATCACGAATTGCCGCGTGAAGAGCGCCAATCAATGCCGCCATGATTTTCATGTTTACAAATATAAAGTAATTCCGGAAATAATCCATGGGTGATGTCGCCAATAACTTATAAACTTACGCCATCCTGGAAAATTATTTCCAACACGAAGAATTTTATTTTTATATATTTTTAGGGAATGGCGCCTTTACAACTATTTAAGGAAACACCTACATTGTCGGTTGTCGACTGGCGGGACCGTCGCGCGGACGAGCGTTTGTGGATGCTTACGAAGGCAGGATTGAAATCCGGCGTTCTTATCGTCCGTCATGCGGGTAATTCAATTTGGAGAAAAGGCGCCGTTATAGCCAGAAAAAAATCGGATCTTTTCGGCATTGAGCTTATTACGGAAGGAAATCTGCGTTTTATTCAAAACGGTAAGGAATACCTTGTCGAACCAGGCCATATCTTCATTAAAAAACGGGGGGGAAATCATTTCTATGAACCCGGGCCAGCGGGCTTTGTTCATAAAAGGTTTATTCGTTTGGACGGCCCGATTATCGAAACGATAATCGGAGAACTGGGCTTCGAGCAACTGGATGTTTGCCGCCTATCGCACCCGCGGGAATTCGCGGCATTGCAAAAACGGGCGATCATGCTTACGAGGGACCAACCCGACGGATATGTAAAACTTCTTTCGCTTCTGGCATTTGAAATCCTTCTCTTTGTCGCGCAAGACGTCACCGGTTCACGCTATCCGCCGGCGCTCTTCGCCTCGATTGATTTTTTGCGCCGGAATTTGAACCGTAAAATCGCGGTTTCAGAATTGTCGCGCTCGGTGGGTGTCAGCGATACGCAACTTTTTCGGCTCTTCAGGACCCATCTTAAGGACTCTCCGCTCACCTATTTCAACACCATGAAAATCAAGCGGGCCGGCGAACTTCTCAGGCATACGCTCATTCCGGTTAAGGAAATAGCCTTTAGTCTGGGATATGAGGAGCCCGCCTATTTCACCAATCAATTCAGGAAAATCCTGGGCATTTCGCCCAGGGAATACCGAAAGCGAATTTGATCCGCCTACCGCTGGATGCGCGCAGAGCCCCCCTTGGCGAAAGCCCGCACTTGCTCGACGGTCGCCATGGTCGTATCGCCGGGATAGGTCGTCAGCAGCGCGCCATGAGCCCATCCGAGCTTAACCGCTTCCAACGGATCTTCACCGGAGAGAAGTCCGTAAAAAAATCCGGAGGCAAACCCGTCGCCGCCGCCTACGCGGTCCAGGACATTTACTTCACAGGTAGGTGAAACATGCGTTTTTCCATCCACCCATGCCACGGCGCCCCAGCTATGGTGGTTGGTGGAGTGTACTTCCCGTAGCGTAGTGGCGACGATTTTGACATTCGGGTACTTTTTCACAACCGAGTCGATCATGCCAAAAAAAACCGCCGGATCAAGTTTTGATTTTTTCTCAACTTCGGGTCCCGGAATGCCCAGGCCTTTTTGAAGGTCTTCCTCATTGCCCACGAGCACATCGACATACCGGGCTATTTTTTCAATCACCGACAACGCCCGCTCGTGGCCGCCCCAAATATTCCAGAGTTTTTCGCGATAATTGAGGTCGAAGGAAACCACGGCCCCGGCTGCTTTCGCCGCCTGCATGGCCTCAATGATGACCTGACCGGTGGTTTCGGACAATGCCGCGAAAATACCTCCGCTATGAAACCAACGAACCCCGTTGCCGAAAATGGCTTTCCAGTCGAAATCGCCCGGTTTGAGTTGAGCGGCCGCTTCATTGGAACGATTATAAAAAACGACGGGCGCCCGAACGCCATGACCCCTGTCGCTATAGACGGTAGCCATGTTGGGGCCGTTGACGCCGTTGTGTTTGAACCTTTTGTAATACGGCAAAACCCCCATTGCCTTGACCCGCTCGGCGATGAGATCGCCGATGGGATAGTCGGCCATGGCGGTGACGATGGCGGTTCGCAGGCGGAAACAGTCCGCCAGGTTGGCGGCGCAATTAAACTCTCCCCCGCTCACGTGGATTTGGCATTGCGTTGCCTTTCGAAAAGGGATAATACCAGGGTCCAGCCGGTGGACGAGCGCCCCCAGTGAAACGAAATCAAGCGCAGCATCTTGAGCGATGTTCAAACCGTACTTCATGCGTTATGCTCCTTTTACCGTGTGAAATATCCAAAGTAATTTTTAGCGTTGTTAAAACAAATATCATGTATGATCGGACCTATACAATCAAGGTCGCCGGGCAGTTCGCCGCGATCCATTTCCTCACCTATCAGATTGCAGAGTATCCGGCGGAAATATTCGTGCCGTGGAAACGATAGAAGCGACCGGGAATCGGTGGTCATACCGACGAAACGGCTCAACAGCCCAAGGCCCGACAAAGCGTCAAGGTGGCGCGTCATGCCGTTTTTCTGGTCTAAAAACCACCATGCCGGTCCGAGTTGGATTTTCCCCGGAACCGGTCCTTCTTGAAAAACCCCCGCTAAAACAGCCAGCAGTTCGTTGTCGCCGGGATTAATGTTGAACAAAATCGTTTTTGTCAATTGTCGCGTGGAATCCAAGGCGTCCAAAAAGGCTGCAAGCGGTTTGCCGAACGCAAAGTCGCCGATGCAATCCACCCCGGTATCGGGCCCTAGTGTATTAAAAATAACGCTCCTGACATTACGGAGAACTCCCATATGGATTTGTTGAACCCATCCTCTCGCATGGTTCATTTTGCATAGTTCAAGCAACAGGGACGCCTTGAAAACGCCTCTGTTCCGCCCGCTGAGCGCTTTTCCACTCCGTAAAAGGGAAAACATCGTGTCCAACTCGGACGCTGAGGCATACTCCGACGACAGTGTTTCGATCGCATGGTCCGAACTCCTGCATCCGTGATCGTGGAAAAAGGAATGTCTTTTGTCAAGCGCTTCAAGCAGGCTGCCGTAAGAAGATATGTTCGTATCCGAGGCCTTGGCCAGCGAATCGAGATACCGGTTATAGGAAACCGGATCGTCGGCGGCCAATGCTTTGTCCGGGCGGAATGTCGGCAGCACGGTAATTTCAAAGGCGTCCCGCCGTAACCGCTCATGGTGTGACAAATCATCAACGGGATCATCGGTAGTGCAAACGACCTTGACATTCATTCTTTTAAGGAGACTGCGCGCTGAAAACTCTTTTTCCTTGAGTTTCTCATTGCATTGCGCGTATATCGAATCGGCGGTCTCCTCCGACAGCAACCCGTTAATGCCGAAATACCGTCGCAGTTCCAGATGCGCCCAGTCGTAGAGCGGATTTCTAAGCGCCCGGGGCAGCGTTCGCGCCCACATCAGGAATTTTTCCTTGTCGGGCGCATTTCCCGTTATGCATTGTTCGTCGATACCGTTCGTGCGCATGGCTCGCCACTTATAATGGTCGCCCTTGAGCCACACTTCCGTCATTGTTTGAAATGTCGCGTCTTCCGCGATGTCCTTCGGTGAAAGATGGCAGTGATAATCGACGACGGGCATAGTAACCGCATACTCGTGAAAAAGCGTACGTGCGAATGTCCCGTGTAAGAGGAAGTTTTCGGATAAATATTTTTCCATGCGCTATACCGTATATGAGCCGGAGGCCACATCCCCGCCCCTGCCCGTCCAGTTGGTATGAAAAACCTGATCTCGCGGTTTATCAATGCGCTTGTAGGTATGCGCTCCGAAATAATCACGCTGAGCCTGCAAAAGGTTTGCGGGCAACTGCTCGCTTCTATACCCATCATAAAACGTAAGCGCCGAGGAAAATGCCGGCAATGCAACCCCCAGCATGACGGCTTGCGATACTACTTTTCTCCAGGAAGGCTGACAGCGGTCGATCAGGTTCCTGAAATAGTCGTCAAGCAGCAGATTGGAAAGGTCGGCGTTTTTATCGAACGCGGCCTTGATTTTATCGAGGAATACGCTCCTGATGATGCAGCCGCTGCGCCAAAGCATGGCAATGTCGCCGAATTTAAGCTTCCATCCGTATTCCTTTTGCGCTTCCCTCATAAGCATAAAGCCTTGCGCGTAGGATACCAGCTTGGAGGCGAGGAGCGCCTGGCGAATGTCTTCAACGAACGTTTTTTTATCCCCTGTAAACATGCCTCCGGGGCCGGTAAGCTTTTTTGAAGCGAGCATGCGTTCGTCCTTCAATGCGGACAAACACCTCGCATACACCGCCTCGGAAATGAGCGTTACCGGTATGCCCAAATCGAGGGAATTGACGCTGAACCATTTCCCCGTGCCCTTTTGTCCCGCCTTGTCAAGTATCTTGTCCACAAGGGGAAGTCCGTCGTCGTCCTTGAACGCCAATATATCGGCGGTGATTTCTATGAGATAGCTTTCAAGTTCGGTTTTGTTCCACGCTGCGAAAATTTCATGCATGGCGTCGGGTGCAAGCCCCAAACCTTGTTTCATAAGCTGGTAGGCTTCGCAAATGATTTGCATGTCGCCGTATTCAATGGCATTGTGCGCCATCTTAACATAATGGCCCGCGCCATTGTCGCCGACCCACTCACAGCATGGCGTACCGTCGGGCGTTTTGGCCGAAATGGCCTGAAAAAGCTCCTTTACCAAAGGCCATGCCTTGGGGCTTCCGCCCGGCATCATCGAGGGTCCTTTGCGCGCTCCCTCCTCGCCTCCCGAAACTCCCGTTCCCACATACAAAAGCCCTTTTTCTTCGAGGTAGCGAGCGCGCCGGATAGTATCGGTAAAATGCGAATTCCCGCCGTCGATAATGCAATCGCCCGGCGAGCAATGCGGCAATAGTTGCTCGATGATTTGGTCGATGGCCTTTCCGGCCTGCACCATGATGAAAATTTTGCGCGGTGTTTTGAGCGCCGCGATCATTTCCTCAATGGTATGCGCGCCGATGACCCGCTTGCCTTTCTTGACGCATTTGTCAATATTGACGGCAAATTCGTCGTCGCGATTATAGGCGACCACCGTGTATCCGTGGTCGTCCATGTTGAGAATAAGATTCTGGCCCATGACCGCGAGCCCGACTATCGCTATGTCACCTTTTTGTTCCATTATATACAACTCCCTTAAATGTAACGAATACTATTTAAAACTTTTTTTCTCTATCGAAACAGGTATGCGCTTTTTCTCAGAATTCCCGGACTATTCAACTTTTGCGGGTTCCAGCCTTGGAACAATAATTTGAATGATCAACAACGCCGTCAGGTACGTTGATCCCGCGATAATAAAAATCGGCAAATAATTGCCCGGATTGTTATTTAAAATAATGCCGACCAGATTTGCGATAAAATATCCGCCGATGCCGCCCAAAGCTCCTCCGATACCCACAACCGAAGCAACAGCGCGCTTGGGAAACATGTCCGAAGCCAAGGTGTACATATTCGCCGACCACCCTTGATGCGATCCGCATGCCAATCCTATTAAGAGCACGGCAACCCATATATTCGCCGTGGAAGCGGCGAAAATGACCGGGACCACGCCCACGGCGCACAAGAGCATGGCGATTTTTCGACCCGCGTTCTCCGTCATCCCGCGTTTGATAAAAAAAGCCGACAGCCAGCCGCCGCCGATCGACCCGACGCTGGCCATGGAATAGATGACCACGAGAGGCAACCCCATTGCCTTGATATCGACGCCGTATTTTTTATTGAGGAACCCCGGCACCCAGAAAAGCCATACCCACCAAATGGGGTCCGTCATGCATTTACCGATGGCAAATGCCCAGGTTTGCTTGTGTTTCAGGAGCGGCAACCACGGGGTTTTTTCGATCTTTTCCTCGGGCTCGCTTTGAATATACGACAGTTCGGCTTTCGAAAGCCGCGGATGCTCCTCCGGCCGTTTATAGATGATAAGCCAAAGAATAAGCCACAGGAAACCAAGCAGGCCCGTAAGAATAAATACCCACCGCCACGACCCCAATGTTGACAGAATCCACGCGACGGCGAACGGCGTGACGAATGCCCCGACATTCGTACCCGAGTTGAAAATTCCGGCCGCGAGCGCCCGTTGCCTTTTCGGAAACCATTCCGCGATCGTTTTTATGGACGCCGGGAAATTCGCCGCTTCGCCGAAACCCAGAAGCACGCGCCAGAGGATAAAGGAGGCTACCGTTCCTGAAATCGCGTGTCCCATGGCCGCTAGGCTCCAGAATACGATGGCGATTATAAATCCTTTACGAATACCAATCCGGTCGATGAAGGCCCCCGCCACCACCATCATTCCCGCATAGGCGAGCTGGAAAAACGATATGACGCGGCCGTACTCCAACTCCGACCAACCGGGCCAATGAACGATCATGGGCTTGAGAATGCTGATGACTTGCCTGTCTACGTAGTTGATGGTCGTGGCGAAAAACAGCACCCCACAAATGACCCATCGGAAATTTCCGATTTTCAGGCTTTTTTCTTCCATTTTGCATCCTCTTTCCATGGATTAACAATTATTCCGAATAAACCGATCACGAAACTCGCGGATTTTAAAAAATAAACCCGGCGTTTCATTTACGCCAATGAATTCCGCTTACTCTTTTAAAATCCAATGAATTCCGGCTTGGATCAATTTGTATGCTTCGTCGGTCAAATGGGCGTAAGCGCTCGCGTGTATTCCGATAGTCACCGCCCTGTTTTTCGCGACGGTCGTACCATCGGCGAGAAGCGTACCTTGCTCGACAGCGCATGCGTCGGTTAAAACACCCCCCGAAAGTGTTATAATGCTGCTATCCAACACAAATTTGATCATCATGCTGTCGATGAGGCTACCATCCTTGATAGTTGCAATGGGTAAATTTTTAATGGTCGGTACGAAACCTATGTCGGCCTCACCAACTATGGATGTGCTATCAGCCAATTTAAATTCAGTTCCAAAGGCAAAACCGGCCGATAGCGGACTGTTCGAGTTGTCTGCAATGATGAGAGTCAATGGATCATAATTGGATACTGCACCGGGGACGGATGACCAATCCAATACATTGGTCTTGGCCGCGGCCCAGGCTTCAAGATTAAGCAGCGGCAGAGGATGTCCTTTCATTGGATAATATTCGCTGGAATTCGGAGTCTCTGATAAAAATGCAAAGTCATAAAGGGCGAACGTGTCCGCGGTCATGGTCGGAAGCGTGGACGATGCCGCTATGGTAACATTATATTTCCATGAGCGTAATTTCACGATGACGACCGAATCCCTGGGATCGCCTGGAGCGGCAAGCGATGAGACAAACAAACAGTTCCTTTGCACGACCACGGTAACTATATACGAAAAGGATGAGTTGTCCGCGGCAATTACTTTGTAAACAACTGGAATTGAAAAGTCGTTCGCGGTGACGGCGCTAGTTTGAGTGAGGGAGCCGATCGTCACTTTGGCCCCAGTGAAAGTGAACGTGGCGATAAGTGACTTTACATCCGTTCCTCGAGGAACCATGATGTTGATGGTCTTGGCGCTATCGTTTATCTGCCCCATTGCCGCGGGGCTCGAAATTGAAAAAGAAGTAATCGACTTTTCACTGCTTTGCGTTACCTTAGCGCAAGAGGAAATGATAATCGCCGCGAATGCTCCGAACAAAACCGGTATTGCCGCGTATTTCTTCATTGTCCACTCCTTCCGATACAATAAGTATTAGTTTTAGGCACTCGATTATAGGTGATCCGAATTTCCAAGAATAAAGGTCCGTTTCCTATGGGGCCGGCGAATATCCGGAAGGCAGGCCGATTCCCGGCGCATAGGCGCCGCTCATCGTCCACATGATCCAGTCCAACGATCCGCTGAATGAATTATTCGCCGATAAATCCCCCAACCGTATGAAGTTTCCCGTCGCGGCGCTCGTCGCGATGCCCGATACCGCGGCCCTGGCGGAACCATCGACGTATACTTTTATCTGTAAACCTGAGACGAGCGTTGCGAAGGAAATGAGATACGTATGCCATGCCGACGCGGATACCGAGGAAGTTCCCATCGATGAAGAGCCGTTGAGCAGGCTTATTTGACCATTTCGTATTTCCAGTTGACCCCGGTATCCGTTTTGGAAATCCAGAACCCAGGCATACGACCCGGCCATGCTGTCCGCCTTAGCCTTTAAAACAATCGTCATTTTCGACCCGACGTCCATTGAAGAGGCGAAATAATATCGATAATGGGCTTGGTTAATGGCCGCTCCGGAGTTAAACGATAGAATCCCATTCGCGATTGAGCAAAAGGAATTCATTGAGTTTTCCTCAACCCATTGGTCCGGTGGTCGCACCGTGTCGGTCCAGTCATAGGAAATCCATGTTGCGGGTTTTTGGACGATGACGGTATATTTCGCGGTTGAATTATCGGAGCCATTTACAGTATAGATCACGGGATTGGTGAAATCGTTTGATGTGGTTCCGGTTATCTGAACCGCTGTACCGACGGAAACGCTCGATCCTGTAGCGGTAAATGCCGCCACTAATGACATAACGTCCGTAGAAGTATCGGACAAATTCACGACAATCGTTTTTGCCGAATCATTGATGACACCCGTTATTGCCGGAGATGCAAAAGAAAAGGAAGTGATGGCTTTGGGAACAATGACGATCGACACGGTTACGGTGTAACTCATCGTTGAATTATCGGCGGCTTTTACGGAATATGTTACCGGGTTTGAAAAATCATTCGACGATACGCCGCTTACCTGTAAAATATGGTTGACCGAAACAGTCCGGCCCGTTGTAGTGAAGCTTGCAACCAGTGTGGTTACATTAGTCCCTTCGGGGACGTGAAGAACAATGGTCTTTGCCGATTGCTCGATGATTCCCGTGACTGCCGGAGAGTTGAATGAAAAGGAGGTGATCGCTTTTTCACTGCTAAGGGCCGTTGGATTTGAGTTACATGAAACGTCAAAGAATACACCGATAAAAACGAATAGGAAAATTATAGTTTTTTTAATCATCGTTCATCTCCTTTGATAAAAAATATATAGCTTTCTTCCCGTTTATCTATAGACAATGTTGCCAAAAACTTATAAAATTGCGCCAACACTTCTGAGTACAAAAGTTCATTAAAACAAAGCCCGGAGCAATGCACCGGTCTTTGGGAAAAACAATTTTCGGCGGATTTATGCGGTCATGTATGTATACAACCAAGGAAATTTTCTTTTCTCACGGCGCGACTATTTTTAGGATTCCGGCCTTTATCCCTTTTACGTCGAGTTTAACCATGTACACTCCTTTTACAAGCGGCAAAGCAACCGATGTTGAGGCGTTTTGCGTCAAGGTGCATTCCTTTTTCACACAGTTCCTGCCGGCCATATCGAAAACGGAAACCACGGCGGGGGAATTTTGATTGATGCCCGCCATTCTTGGAATGGTCAACTCCGTTCCATGCACTGAGTGACGCGCCATCATATGCCAATATGTTTTTATAAACCAGGGTTTTTCAATCACCTTTTCCGGTATTCCTTTTATTGTTATGCTGATCGGTTTATCGGCGTCAAACGGTACGATAAGTTTTTTTGATGCGGCATCGTATTGCGGGTTTGCAACAAGCGTTGAGTCCGTATAAACATTGATCGGAGTGTTCTGAAGACAAACCATGACCGTTCCCGGTACAGTCAACGCGGGGGACGTGATGGTGATCGTATAATCCGCGGATACGGAAATTTTCATCACCTTGCGCTTGTTGCTATCGAGATAATCGACATAAGGGAACGAATTGGTATCACCCGCTGCGCCGGGAAACGCATTGATCGTAATAGTGCGTTTGCTGTCGAAGGCCGTGTCCCATTTTCTCGCGAGCCCGCCGAATATTCGTCCCGTGGGATATATGGAATTGCCTTTGATATACACCGGTATCTGCGTCAGCGTCATGGCGGAGGAAGTTATCGTGGCCCCGCCTTTTTGCACGTCGGCGAAATTATTCGCATTAATCCATTTACCCGCGGGGAGATACAGGCTTCGGCTCGTTGCCGCCGACAGAAGCGGCGCGACCAGCATCGCGGGACCGAACAGATATTCGTTTGTCAATGCATACGTCATCGGATCATCTGGATATTCGCCCACGAGCGGCTTCATGGTAACCCCGTTGTCCGCCGAGGTATTGATGATGGAATAAATATAGGGCAGCAGCGTAAATCGCTGATTGAAAATATCCTGAATCAAGGCCTGATTGACCGCGCTCAGGTTCCATGGCTCCTTGCCGTCGAGCATAAGCTCCATGAAGCCGGAATATACACCGAACGATAACCACCGGCAATAATTTTCTATGCTCGGCATACTCTTCTGGCTATATCCGCATATATCGCTTCCCCACATCGGAAACCCCAAGAACCCCGCTCGGATGGCGTTTCCAATGCTCGTAGTCAACCCCGCCCAATCGGCGTAAGTATCCCCGTTCCAGATGGCGGATATATACTGCTGACAGCGGGCCACGGCGCAACGAGGGAATATAAAAGCGTCGTCGCCCAGCCCCGCCACGGTACGAAGAATATCGTCGGAAATTTTGCAATTAAGGTAAGCGTATTTCTTATGCCGCTCCGGCGCGGGCGTTCCGTCGGAAAAAGCCGGAAGGTCGGCGCCTTTCACCCAACCGTTATCGATGCGGTCCAACTTATGGCCTTTGATTCCATAAGGGTATTGACCGGTTTTAAGCTTATCGCTATACCATTTCACCTCCGTTGAATCCGTCAAATCGAGGTAGTTGTTGGGAACCGTGGTAAACGCTCCGGGAGGCGGAGTGCCGGTGAACGTTCCCGGCATGATCCACGTTACCAAATTGACATAATAATCATCCGTCAACGACTTGATCCAAACCTCGGGGTTCGCGAAAGCCCCTTCGAAGTTCATGTTCGACCAACCCTGCGCTCCATTGTTATAAGGGCGGTCCAGCCACATAGTGGAATAGGGAATTTGCGCGGCGACGAATTTCGCCGCGTAATCGGTCATCATCGATCCACCCGTGAAATTATCATGCCACACCAACGGCCCGCACGCCCACATGGGAACCTTTCTCGGGGCACCGATGACTTTAAAAAATGATTGCTGGATTTTTGAAAGCGTGGGTCCGTAAAATAAATACCACGTAATTGCTGAAGTGTTGTAGGTAATAGTGGTCGATCCGGAAGACCCGAAAGAGTAAACGCCATAGGCGAAACTATCGAAGAACCCCGCGTACCCTAATGTCGTAAAATAAAACCCTTCATAGACTTCCGCGTCCTCGTCCGAACGCTGATATGCGGTTACTTTATCCTGAAAACTCGCCTGTGCCCGCAAATCAGGGCCGGAGGGGATTACGTTATGCTCAGTTATGCCGTAAAAATGCTCCCCCTGGTCCTTTAAGGTCAGCATGACGGTGGTTACGGCAGGATTCGAGGATTTGAAAAAGATGCCGCCAGAAACCCCCGAAATCGTTACTGAAGTATTTGACGAAAGCGTAAGAGTAAGTGCGTCGGATGTTGACGATGAGGAACTTATGGTCGAATATTTGACTGAACCGAAGGTAAGCGCGGTGATATCCGCGAGGGTTTTACCGTCCGCGGACACCTTGATGTCCATGGGCGAATTGGTCACGTCCACCATAAGAGCGCCCGAAGTCCATCCCAATACCGTGCAGACGAATACCGAAATAACCGCGCACATTTTCAATGCCGCCAATCGCATATATCCTCCTCATTAAAATAGGGAAAGCAATTACTTTGAAGAACAATGGTTAAAATATAAGACTGAAAAGAAATAATTCGACGGTCAATGGAGCCAAAAACTTATAAATTCACGCCATTTCCTTTAATTTTTCACAATCCGGGTGAAAAGGCTTTCCGTTCCATAGGTTAATTTACACAAATAGAATCCGCCGTGCGCCAACGCAACGCGTAACGGCACGGCATTATTACCCCGGATAAGCCGAACGGTCACGGGGCCGAATACTTCTTTACCGGTTATGTCAACGAGCGAAAAAACGGCGCTTGCCGCCGACTGAATATCGATGGTCAATGTAAATGAGCGGTTTCCGTCTATAGACGACACGGCTATTTTCCGACCCATGCCGGGACCTTTGTCACGGTTTATCATGGCGTTTCCGCTTGTCTCGAAAGCCCCCAAATCAGGAGCTTTTCCGCTATACGACAACCCGACAATGACTCCCTTGTCCACGAATTGACTCGTGCCTTGGAGCCTCAGGAAGCCATTTTTAGGCAACGAATAATCAGCGTTGCGCGGCGCTAGAGCAAGCGCGGTGTCGAGACTCATGAAATCCGATGCGCCCGCGGTAAAGCTCGGCCATGAATTCGCCTGGAGAAGAGCGGTTGCGTCGACATTAGGCGCGCCGCCTAAATAGGATATACTGTTTTTTATCATGTGTTTTTTTAATTTTCCCGCGGTTGGCGTTTGGTAAAACGAAAAATTCGAGGTTCCGTTGCGAAAAGCGGTGCAATTATACATGGTTTGTCCGGCATTGTTGTAATTCTGATCAAAGCCGTTATGGGCATTATCGAAGGCTATCGACCGCGTAATGGTATGCTCGGCGGTGTCTCCCGCGCCGCCCAATTTAAAGGCATTGCCGTCACCCGCGAACGCGGCGTCGTTCCAAACATTGATGCCGTTGCGAAAAGCCCAACAACTGTCGATTGTCACGGTAACCGGGCATCCGTAAAAATCCCAACCATCGTCCGCATTGAGCCAGGCGCGACATCCTCGAAATATATTGCCGGTTCCAATACCTGATTTTGCCGCAAAACCGTCGGCGTTTTCTCCATGGTTCACGGCATCATAATTTCGGTACGAATCGCAGTTAAGAATGAGATTATCATGCGCTCCCCCGGTCAATTTAATACCTTCCAATCCGTTATCATGGGAGACGCAGCCTTCGATGACGCTGTTGCCGCCTGATGACAGGCAAATGCCGTTACTGCCGGCGTTTTTCACTTCAATGCCGCGCACATGCCAATAGTCTTTACTTATGTAGAGTCCCCGGTCGTTAAAACCGGTAAAATCAAAAACCGGTTTTTCCCCCGGATACGCCCACAATTTACAGCGCGCGGTTTCCGCGCCGGCCTTTGAAGGTTTGACCTGCGCGCTGAGCGAATACGTTCCGCTCCGGGCATACACCGTATCGCCGGAGGCCATCTTCGAAAAAGCCGCTTGCGGTGTTTTAAACGGAGCATCAATCGTCCCCGTCCCGGCCGCCCCGTCGTCGCCTTGCGGCGATATGTAATATTTTCCGGCCGATGTAATTGAAAAGAGTAAAACAATCGTATATAATGATCCTTTTATAATTGTCAACATGTTCGGCGCCTCCGCGAAGTTTTTTTAATTTCCGCCATTATTTATAAGCGCGGATTTGTAGTCTCCCGATGCAGTTCGCATTATTGCAATTCTCTTTGGATGCTTTGCGAAAACGACATGAGGTGACATGATATTCCGTCCGAGAGCATCATACCCTCGCACACCGAATTGACTCCCACTAGTGTGCACCGGCGTCATTTGACAAACCTTTTGCGAAATAAATTCAGGGACCTCCCCGAATTCATACGCGCCAAGGTCGGGCGCAAGGCCGGTAAAGGGCAACCCGACGTCGATGCCTTTGTCAATTAAATCGCTTCCCGCAACCAGTTTGGCGAAATCGTTTTCCGGAAGGTCGCCGTTGGTCCGCCGTGGCGCCTTGGCAAGGGAGACATCGAGGCATTTAAAATCAGCCGCATTGGCCGTTATGCCCATCAGGTTCCAACTGTTGTTGGCCTGCACGGTTCCTGGAGAAAATTCGTATTCCATGGCGGCCGTTTTCGCAAACGATACGTTGTTTTTAAATTCATTAACAAAACCGGAATTCGCGTCTTCCTCGAACATGTAGTTGTAGCCGTTATTGAACGAAAGACAATTATGGACGACCACCCCTCCCTTATGACTGTTCTCGTCAAACCCCTTTTTAGATCCGTAGTTGCTTTCGAAAGCGACGCAATTGCGCACGACATGGGTTCCGACCGAATTCCCGCCCGTCCCGTTGCCGCCCAATTTAAACCCATTGCCGTTGCCTGAAAACGAACTCATTTTTGTTCCCATTTTTGCTTGGTAAACGGAATCGAAAAGCGTTCTGTCCCCATTGTGCCAGGTCCAGCAATTGGTGATTTCAACCGGCCAGTCGGTTTCGAATAGGTCCCATCCATCGTCGGAATTCTCCCACGACCGGCAGCCGCGGAACACGTTGCCTTTACCGTTGTGCATTTTACAGGCAAAGCCGTCGGCGTCGCCGCCCTTGCTGTCGAAATCGAAATTGCGGTATGAATCGCAATTGATGATTTGATTATAGCTGCACAGCGTCCCGTCGGGATTTACGGTTTGATGCCCAAACCCAAGCTGGATGCCGCCGTCGCCGTTATGATGAAAAACGCATTGTTCAATAACATTGTAGCTGCCCTCCAGTTTTATTCCATTATCGCCCGCGTGACAAATTTCCAGCCCTTTAAGATGCCAGTAATTCCCGGTTATCAAAAAGGCCCGGTTCGCGGAAGCGTAGGGCTGCGCCGAAAAGTCTAAAACCGGTTTTTCGGCGGGATAGGCGAAAAGGCACAGAAGGGCCGACGGCGTACCGCTTTTTACCAATGAGATCGTGCTATCATAGGAATGGGCGCCTGCGCGAACATATATCGTATCACCGGGAGCGAATTTTTCGATGGCGGCCGGAATTGTTTTGAGCGGCGAGCTTGATGCCGTGCCGTCATTGGAATCCTGGCCAACCGTCGCAACATAATAGGTCGTTGCCAAAATACCGATGGGCACCGATACGATGATTGCCGAAATTATAGACACAATAAACGGCTTGAACATCTAGTTTTTAATCTTTACGAAGAAAACGCCATGCGTCTTAAAACCTGAGCGGAAACAAGAACCGGATACTTTCCTTCCGTAAATGTCAAACACTTCACCGTTAGCCAGAACATTCTTTGCGGCAAGCCCCACGTTCGTGCGCACGATCATTGACTTTCCTGATGCCGTAGCGGAAACAGCGGGCGCGCTATTCCGCTCGTTATCGATCGACACGGTTATCACCGGCACCGGAGAACCGGGTATGCCCGAGTTCGGTTTCACAATGGTTTCCAGCGAACTTACGGGATCGAGGGAGTAGGAATACGGCAGGGTCGTGGAATTCCAGAAATCACACCCGGTTTGCGAAATCACATTCGCGCCGCATGTACCGGTAAAGGTATTTCCCGATTGGCAAATATACCCGTTAGGCAGCCCGTCAACCGGGAATTTGTCCGTCGACATGGGCAACACGACGTTGTTATAATGGCAATTTTCGACTTTTGCATGTCCGCCGTCGCGGGCGGCAAGCCCGTAATCGCTGATGCTTTCGTAAATATTATTGAACATATGCACCGCGCCGAAGCGAAGACTCGGGTTTCTGCCGTCGGTTTTGTAAAACCAGTCATGATGGTACGTCACTCTGATCTGGCCGTCCTCGGCTTGTTGTCCGGTATTATCGGTATGTCCGATAAGGGAACACTTCATATGATCGTGAAGACGACACCACGAAATGGTTATAAACGCCGAACCTTTTTTAATATCGAGCAGTCCGTCATACGTGTCCATCGTGATACCGGCGCCGATTTTACTATACAGCTCGCAATGATCGACCCAGGCGTGCTGGACGTTATCGAGCGTCAGCGCATCATCCGGGTAGGGTATTTCATGGATTTTTAAATTCTTGACAATCACATTGGTATAGTCTCGAATATTAAGCCCCACGCCGGATAGTTCTCCGGTAGTACCGACGCCCATAATGGTAATATTCGAGCCGTTTTTAATCGTGATCAGCGTAGTCCCGCCTCCGGTTATTTTTCCGCTGATTTGCACGATCTCCGGCGTTGTGTTCTTTTCCCTGGCGGCGCCCCACGCCACAAGCTGATCGATCGAGCTGATCGTTTTCGTCGCTCCGCCCGCGCCGCCTGTCGTTCCACCGCTTACCGTGGCAAATCCGATCATATTGAAATTAGGCGAGGCTAAAGCCCCAACCGTCAAACCCATCACACTGATAAATCCTACACATAAAATGTGTAACTTCTTCATAGGTAATCCTTTCTTAATACGTAACAGCATTTAATTGAAGCGCTAAAGTTAAAAACTATGGGATTATTTTTATTAAAATCGTACCTCTTTTTATTTAATCGGTACGATTTGTAACACATTCTGAACACTACGTTGGTTTTGATAGCACAATTTTATCCAAGCTGAAGTGCGCGCGCGATTCGATACGCTTGACTCATCGATAATTCCGTCAAACCATTGCGACTGATCGTCTGATTGACGGCCGATAACGAGGTCGTAAAAATTATTCGAAATGCCCGGACTGGTCCCCGCCGCCGACATGGTGCTGTCGGCAAGGGCTCCATTTACGTAAAGGTATTGTTTCATGCCGCTTCTGACGCCAGTAACAAGCGTCCAGACATTTGCCGTGACCGGGGCGGATGTCGTCGTATCGACGCCGTATCCTTTGAGCCCGCCGTAAAATTCCCAACTGTCCAGTTTATTTATCATAAGACCGTATTGTGCGCTGCCTTTTGAAAGGAAAACATGGAGACCTTTATTGAGCGTTCGTGCATAAACCCATGATGAAACCGTATAAAAGCTGTCGGTTTGAACATCGAGCCGGCTGTTGCGCGCGTTGAGGACCGTGAGGCACTGCGATGATCCATCAAAATCTATACCACGCCCTATTATTCCTGTAACATCGGACGAGCCGGTCATTGCCGTTGGAGTTCCATCAAAATGGTTGACTGTGGCGTCTTTTTGTATGGCTCCACCGGATTCTCCCAAATGCCAAACTCCCTGGAACCCATTTGAGGTGTCAAACACCGCAGCCGGGGTTGAATTTGTTTTTGCGTTGGGACTTCCCCAGAGCATGAAAAAATACTGGCTGTTATTGTTGCCGAATACCGTGTCGGTTTTTACCCAGATCGTCGCCGTCGAGGTCGCCGAATCCCAATATTCGATTTCAAAGGCGAGCGCGGAGTTGTCCTGTTTGAGAAACCTCAAGTCTTCCCCATTCGGTTTCGCCTGGCTGAAATTAAAATTGACGGAATTCAATCTTACCAACATCGGAAAATTGATAACATTCTGCCCGATATTCCCGCCCGACGCGGTAGTGTTGAGCATGACCTTGGCTTGGTGCGCCCAAACCAGTCCCGAATTTAAAACCACGGTGTCACTTGACGCAATAACGACATTGCGATAGAGCGCTAACGCGGGCGCCGCGCTTGTTTGTTGAAACACAATGCTCGTCAATGTTCCCTGGGGCACGGAATCGAATTCCACGCTACGGGTATTGAGTTGCACGGGTTTCCATAAAAACGTCCCGGGAATAGAGAGATATCCCGAATACTTCACCAAGCTATCAGGCAACCACACGATGAGCGTGGCGGTTTTCTTGAGGGTATCATACGGCAATTGCGTTAAAGGACTCGGACCAACGATGATGGAATCAACGAGCGATTTCAGTCCATCGGCTTTAGCCTTATAGACATTGTAAACGCCTTGTTCGATATTGTAAAATTCGTATCCTCCGGTGTTATTTGAGACAACCTGATATTTTGAAGGTAATGGAGCATCGAACGCCGGATTGTACCCGGAAGGAATAAGGGTGACGGAGGCGTCCGCAATTGGTCTGCCGTCCGAGGCCACGATGGTTCCGCTAATGGTGTTGAATGGGTTTAAAAATATCGTGTCGGAAGATGCGATCAAGACATTCGTAAACAGCACTGTTGTGTCGGTTATAGTCTTTTTAAATTGAATGCTTTGCAGTGTCCCTTGGGGAACCGAATCCATTTTAAAAACGCCGTTGCCGCCGGAAAATGATTTAGAAAGCAACGTACCTGGTATCGTGATAATCCCTGTTGCGGTAAGTAAACTATCGGGAAGCACGATCATAAGCGTGGCGGTTTTCTTGAGGGTTTCTTCGGGAACAAGGGTGGTTTTACCGAAATCGACCGTTATGGAATTGAGCAAAAGCTTGGTCCCGTCATTGGGATTAGCGGCTTGCACGTTATAGATGCCTTTATTGAGACTGTCGAAATGATACTTACCGTTCGTATCGGTCGTGTCGAACATTTTGGATGGCAAATTTCCATCAAACGCGGGATCGTAGGATTCCGCGATAAGCGCTACCCTCATACCCGCCTTGGCCGTGCCGTCCGCTGCGAGTATCCTGCCGCTTACCTCGGTATCGGAACCGCCTCCGCTGAGTTGCGTGGGATGCGTGCACTGTGTCATGAAAAGAGCCGCCATGACGATACAGCATGCAAGGTGTGTTTTTATTGGAGGTTGGGTATACTTCATTTTATTTCTCTTTTAAGTCAATTACTACTTGTCGCTAATCCTTTTTCCCCAATTCCCTGCTGATGGGAAATAGATTAAAGGTAAATTGTACGACACGATGCGGCTCATTATCAAGCTTTGCTATTTCAAGCAACTCTTTTCGAAATTCCCTGGTCCTCATTTTAAACAACTCAAACGTGGCTTCCGAAATACTGAACGTCGTGGAAGCGCTCATTCTTTCGGATCGCGGCACTCTATCGTATGATTTTATCGCCATCGCAAGCATTTCCGTCTGGAATTTCTCTATTATAAAAGCTTCCTGAGGTACGGGCTTAACGCCGATTATTGTATCTGTTTGATGGTATAACCCATTGTCATCAAGCTCAATAAACCCTAACCGTTCAAGCAATTCTATAGATTCCTGAGCGTCCTTTGCAGATATCGGGGGCATGAGCTGTTGACCTAAGAGAGTGAAGTCACCGTGGAAATCAAACATAGTTACGATTTCCCGCACGATACTATGATACCACTTTGAATAAAAATCGTACCGTTCTTTGGATACGGTCGTTAAATCGAGAGGCTTTCGGCATTCAACGATTCGGGAATAATACATCGTTTTATCTAAAATTGTTTTAGCCTGATTGAAAAAAACAAGGTTCTCAAAGTATTCGTTTTCTTCCTTGGAATGGCCGATGGCCGTAGAGATTTTATCAATGCTTTTCTTCGTCAGATTTCGTTTACCTTCAATGACATAATACAAAAACGCGGAAGCATTTATCCCCGCTTTTTTTGAGAAATACCGGTACGAAAAATACTTTTTCAAGTCCTTTTGCTCGTTATAGTATTCTTTTAAGTAGGTCCGGTAATTTTGATATTCAAAAATATTGATCATAGCATCCGCTTGGGCTTGATAAAATGTTTCCCAGTGAACATAATATAACCTATTTTTATTTATTTAGCCACTATTGTTGAATAATTATGTTCACGTTAGTGAACAGTATTGAGCTTTGGGAATTAAAACTGATAATCAGTGAAGTGGGTGTGTTTTAGAAGTAAAGCGTAACGTTTTGCGGATCAAGGGGTTAAAACGCTAAAAGCCACTGATTGCCATTAAAAAGACGTCCAGAGTGGCGTTAACATTCGTTAATAGCAACACCACTCCTTACGGCACGCATACAGAATACCAGGCGATATCACTAAAAATTGTAAATCTTCTTTTGTACATTAAATGAACCAACTGTGAAATTCAGAAGATAGCATCCTTTTGCAACGCTTTGTGTGAAAACAGGAACAGTGTGAATTCCGACGTTTGATGGACATTTTTTAAAACACTCAGTGATTGACCTCTTAGATTACAAATAGAAATAGGAACATTTCCTTCATGATGAAGCATATATCGAATTGATTTGCCGGTGATAATCAGAGGCGTGGACGAAACCTGATTTTTAATTTTTCCTTTTTGGCTTATTGCTCCAGCTCCGCCACCGGATAGCTTTAACATCGTGAGTATCCCATCGGCAACAGCGCATGAACGTCTCCTTGGAATATTGTTGATTTTATGCGGTGAAACTTTGATAATTCATATTTTAATAGATAGTTATGACATTGGGGCCGCTCACCGCTTTATCGCCGCCGTCCAAACCGACATCATCTCCGGTGATCCCTGGGAACGGATGCCGTTATCACCGAGAATTTCATCCGTGGCTTTTTGCATGTCCTTTCGCGGAAATACTAACGACTCCCCTCCGCGGCCCGCAAAATTGATGATGATAAACTCATCGCGTGAGTCACGAAGAGCTTGGACCAGATGACTAAGGTTTTTTATGGATACATTGTTGATGGTTTTAACAACTTGCGAAACCGGACTTCCGTAGCCTTTAGAAAGCGCATGGGGAAACAGGGGTGACGAGACAACCACAAGCTCCTCGCCGGGAAAAGCGGGCTTATCGCCCCGCCGCGTGGCAAGCGGGCTGCCCAGATAAGCGAAGAGGCCCGAACTTGAATTGAGGTTCGCGACGAATTGGGTTGTCGCGATGGAAAAAACAAGCGGCCCATACATGAAATACTGCGGATAAGCGCCTTGCAAATCAGGAACAAGCACGGGATAGAGCGGCCACACCGGAATTTCCACGGTAGAGGACTTTCCCGCTCTCACAATGGTTAACGGGACTTTTCCGTTTTTAGCGATTTTTTGAACAACGTATTGAAACCGCACCCTTAGATTAGTCGCGATATTCACCATTCCTTGATCATCAACGGCTACGTCGCCGATTTTTGTTATAACGTCCCAGGGTTTGAGCGGATAGGACGCCTCCGGATTCGCGGGCTTTTGAACCACCAGGCCTGTTATTGATTTGTCAAGTTTCAGGTACGCGCGCAGAGCGGGATTCTCAAGGGTTTGAAAATCATCCGAAATCGCTGGTTTCCCGTCATAACGTCCGTCGGTGATGTCCTTTAAAAACAAATCGATTTCCTCGCAAGGAATGATGTAGCCGATGTTTTCCGCTCCCCCGCCCAAACGGCTGAACGCCAGCCCGATCATTTTGCTTCCCGCCACGGCCGGGCCGCCGCTGTTGCCTGGATTGATCGCCGCGTCGATTTGTATCCGCAGCCCCGAAACCGAAAAATTATAATACGCGAATTCGATCCTGGAAACAATGCCTTTCGTGATCGATAAGCCCGTGCCGCCGGTTGGAAAACCATAGGTCATGACCGCGTCCTTTATTTCAGGCAAAGCGGCCGCCCGAGGAAGCGGCGTGTGCGCGGAAAAAAAAGATTCATCATCCAGTTTTAAAACAGCGAGATCGATCCCCGGCGCAACCGCGACCACCGTTGCCGAGACTTTGTCGCCGCTTTGGTTGGCCTGGACCTGGATTTGATTGGCGTAGAGCACCATATGCGCATTGGTCAAAATACGCTTGCCTTCGATAACCACGCCGCTTCCGGATATTTCCTGAGGCGATTGCTTTGACCATGGTTTGAAAAGATCGGGCATGCGCACCGTGGCGAACACCTTGACTACCGAGTTTTGAACGCTGTCGCCGATGTCGGGTTTCGTCATGGAATCAGCGGGAGCAGCGGCGTTACCGTTTGACGGAATAAAAAGGATTAATAGATTGACCGCAAGCCAGATCTGAAGAATGCGGGAATTCACCCCGTGTTTTTCGCATCGTTGATTGTCTTGAATACGACCTTGAATATTCCATGGTTTTATCATGATTTTTTATCGCCTTTTATTTTAAATTGTTACGGATAATACTTGCATTACGGCATCCTTAATGATATTTCCTTGCGCCCGTTCTCGGACGCAAGGAAACCCTAGTTCCGGTTAAGGTTAGCCCGCCAAGAAAGCTACAACAACGGACATAATTTTTTCCCTGGGAACCGCCCCATCTCTCAGTATGGTAATCTTCGAATCGGAGAGAATGGATACAACCGTTGACGGAGGCGATGGCGGAAGCGCTCCCGCATCGATCATGAAACCGATTTTGCCGTCAAACATCGTAAAAATTCCCTCGGGATCATTTTCATAGGGCTGCCCGCTGAAATTCGCGCTGGTGGAAAATAGGGGCATTGAAAAGAGCGTATTGAGCGCTCGTACGAAGGGATGGTCCGATACTCGGACTCCCATGGTTTGCCCGTCGTTACCATACGGTAAAACCATGGTCAGGCGTCCCGGCCAAAAATGCTTCGCCAGCGTTTCCGCTAGTGGGGGGAAATGAACTCCGAAATCAATTAAATCCTTTTTCGTTCCCGCTAATACGATAAGCGGGTCAACGGATTTCCGTTTCTTGATTTTTATTATTTTTTTCCTGACCTCGTCGCTATCGGCCCTGCCTCCTATTCCATAGATAGTCTCGGTGGGATACGCGAAGACCTCCCCCGCCTCAACGCGTTGCGCGACTTTTTTAAGGAGAGCTGATGCGCCCTGGCCGTCCAGCAGCGCATGAAGAGAAATTTTTTCAGTCATAGTACCTCATTTCAAGCTTCATCATCCCCGAACTGCTTTCGATACTGTTTCATTTTATCGTGGAGTTTTTTTTCGGCAAGCGAAAGTATTTCTATCGCGAAAAGCGCGGCATTACCGGCATTGTCAATGCCGACCGAGACGACCGGAATTCCATAGGGCATTTGGACAATGGAAAAAAGCGCGTCCTGGCCTTTGAGCGGCCCGCACCCGACCGGAACGCCGATGACGGGAACGGTCGTAAGACTGGCGATGACTCCGGGTAAATGCGCCGACAGGCCCGCGATGGCAATAACCGCGCCGATATCGTTTTTTCCTATTTCGGACGCGAATTTCCTGATTTTATTTGGATTGCGATGAGCGGAAATGACATGCGTCACGTATTCAATTTCAAACTCACGTAAAACATTTTCCGCTTTTTCCGCGATGCCGATGTCGGATTTTGAGCCTAGGACGATTGCGACTTTTTTCATGATTATATAAGCCCCTTTATTAAATTTTACATGCGGCCGAACTTAAAAAATATGTATTGGAAGTACCGAGTTGAAGTTCGAATTGGAATACACGGCGTTATAACCGCTCGATTGCCGGGGCAAACGGCGGACGCAGCACTCCCCTTTCGGTAATAATCGCGGTAATGAGTTCATGGGGCGTAACGTCAAAGGCGGGATTGAACACGGGAACATTGCTGGGAGCGGTTGGTTTGCCGAAGCCGCTGATTATTTCAATCGCAGCGCGCTGTTCTATGGGAATTTGCTTACCGGAATCTATTGACAAATCAAACGTTGAAAACGGAGCGGCCACGTAAAAAGGCACCTTATGCGCCTTAGCGATGAGCGCAAGGCCGTAGGTGCCTATTTTGTTGGCGGTATCCCCGTTGGCGGCAATGCGATCCGCGCCCACGATAACGGCGTTAATTCTGTTCATGGCCATGACCGCCGCCGCCATGTTGTCGCAAATGAGGGTTACCGGAACTCCGGCGGCTAAAAGTTCATACGTCGTGATCCGCGCGCCTTGCAGAAGCGGTCTTGTTTCGTCGGCGTAGACATGAAACAGCTTGCCCCTTTCCAATCCCACGTAAATAGGCGCCAGCGCGGTGCCGTACTCCCCCGTTGCCAGACCACCGGCATTACAGTGCGTAAGAAGGGTGTCGCACTCCTTGAGGATTTCAAACCCGTATTCGCCTATTTTTTTGCAGGTGTTTTTATCCTCCTCCAAAATACCTCTAGCCTCATCGAGAAGCGCTTGCTTGATTCCCTTTGTTCCGGCCCCGCGCGTTGACAGCGCCCTGGCCTTCATCCTGTCAATGGCCCAGAAAAGGTTCACGGCAGTGGGACGCGAGGACGCGATATAGCCCGCTTTTTTTTCAACGAGCGATAAAAGATCTTCGACCGTTCCTTGATCGGGAAAATCCCGTATGCCGCAATAAACGCCGAAAGCCGCAGCGATGCCGATGGCCGGTGCGCCGCGGACGCTGAGGGTCTTAATCGCTTCATACATTTGCTCGGACGTACGAATATCGATATAGGCAAGTTCATTCGGCAATTTTGTCTGGTCAATAATGCGCGCCGCGTCATTTACCCATTCGATGGTTTTCAAGCGTGGCATAAGATTTAGTCTACTCCTCTACCGCTACGGCGGCATTCTTGGAAGCGTCGATGATTTTCCGCGCCACTTCGGTTGGAACGGCCTCGTAATGAGAGAACGACCTGGAATAGAAACCGCGTCCCTGGGTAAGCGCCCGCAATGACTGCGAATAATTTTGGATTTCCGCCACGGGTATTTTCGCATGTATGGTTTGCAGTTTACCTTCGGGCTCGATGCCGCTGATTTTACCGCGCCGTGATGACAGGTCTCCCATGACATCTCCCGTAAAATCATCGGGAAGCGTGACTTTAAGATCCGCGATGGGCTCGAGAAGAATGGGCGACGCTGATTCGAACGCGATTTTAAAGGCTTCGCGGCCCGCGATTTGAAACGCGATGTCCTTTGAATCCACCGGATGGGTTTTCCCGTCCACCAGCAACACCCTTACGTCAACAATGGGATACCCGGCGATGATGCCCTCCTCAAGCTTGGAATGCACTCCTTTGTCGACACTCGGCCTTAACGATTGGTCGATGACGCCGCCCACGATTTTATCGACGAACTCATACCCTTTGCCGCGCGGCAGCGGTTCCAGGTCGATGGCGACTTTCCCATATTGACCCGCGCCTCCGGACTGCTTTTTATGGGTATATTCGACGTACCGGACGGCCTTGGTGATGGTTTCACGAAATGAAATTTTGGGCGGCTTTTTAATAACTTCACACTTAAATCGGTTTTTTAGGTTATTGAGAATGATGTCGATATGAACGTCGCCCATGGCGGACAATATTGACTGTCGTATATCTCCATGATATTTATAAATGAAAGATGGGTCTTCCTCATGTAGTTTTACAAGTCCTATACCTATTTTATCTTCATCGCCCTTTGATTTTGCACTGATGGCCACATCAACAAGCGGAAGGGTGAATTCAATCGGTGAAACGCAAAAAACCGTGCCTTTTTCCGCGAGCGTGTCGTTGGTATGGGTATCCTTCATTTTAAGGAGCGCACACATGTCACCGGCGCAAACTTCCGCCGCTTCCGTGCGTTCCTTGCCTCTCAAGAAATACATATTGCCTATACGCTCGGATCCGCCTCGCCCGACATTAACCAGGTCCTTGCCGGTCGCAAGTTTTCCGCTGAAAACCCGGATGCAGTTGAAATCGCCTATATGCTCTTCCGAAATGGTTTTAAATACAAAGGCGCACGCGGGCTGGGCGTCGGAGCAGGGAACGGTTTTCTTTTCGTTATCCTCAACAACATCGATTTCCTTCCGTTTGTCCGGCGAAGGGCACAAATCCACGAGAGCGTTGAGCAGAAGGTCAATCCCCATATTGCAGAGAGCGCTGCCGCATAGAACCGGATAGAGCGTGCCCGCGGCAAACCCTTTGGCAAGTCCTTTACGTAGTTCATCAAGAGTCAATTCACCGTTTTCAAAATACGTATTCATTAACTCCTCGTCCGTTTCGGCAACCGCTTCCATCAGAGATCCGCGCAAGGAAGTAATTTGGTCCTCCAGTTCGGCGGGTGGAGCAACCTTCTTCCCCATGCCGTTGCCGTCTTTGACGTATTCGTAAGCTTCCTTGGAGACCAAATCGACCATGCCCTTGAAGTGCGTTCCCGATCCCATGGGAATTTGCAAAGGCGCAACGGACGTACCTGACGCGGCCTTGATAGTTTCGATGGTTCTATGAAAATCGACGTTTTCCTTGTCCATACCGTTGACGAAAAACAAACGCGGAAGCTTTGATTCATCCACGGGCCGCAACATGATTTCGGTGCCTACTTGTACGCCATCGGGCGCGCTGACGAGGATAACGGCCGATTCCACCACTTTAAGCGCGGCTTTGGCGTCTCCCTGCAAATCGAGGAAACCCGGAGTATCCAGAAAATTTATCTTGACATCATTCCATTCGCAGAAACCCAGCTTCATCGAGATCGTCATTTTTCGCTCAAGTTCGTCGGGGCGGCTGTCGAAAATACCGGCGCCGCTATTGACCTTGTTGAGTTTGGCCGTTCCTTTCGACGTGTAGCACAGCGCTTCCGCGAGCGATGTTTTTCCGACGCCGCCGTGCGACAGCAGACAGATGTTTCGCAGATGGTTTGCCTCGTACTTTTTCATTGATCCTCCGTTTAAACTTGACGTTTGATGACATGATCGCCATGTTGTAAGCGAATTCCAATTAAAAAAAATAGTCTTTTAATATATAAGCGTTCTATGTAAAAAAGCAAATAAAAAGGGGCCTTTCCTTGGACGGCAATGCCCTGCCCCGAAATCCCCGCGTTTTTCAATGTATTATCGGATACAGTACTTGCATGACGATCCCGGTGAAAACCGGTACGGTCAGGTTATCATTGATGACGTACTTCTTGACGATGGTAATCGGGAACAGTTCCATAACGGTAATGCACAGCGAAGCGGCTATCGTCATTGCTAAGGAAACATGGTTGTTCCAATTGTCAAGTAAATGGGGAACATGGGGAAAAAGGGCGAGAAACAGCGTCATGCATAGAATGAAGCATCCCGCGGAACCTTCAAGGGATTTTTTCCCGATTTTTATCCTGCCGATGCTTTGCCCCGTCAAAGCGGCGGCCGCGTCTCCCCAAATAAAAGAGCAGAGGACCATGAAGGAAATGTACGGGCGATCGATAAAAACAACCGAACAGATAAACGCGGCCGCGACCATGTAGGTCGCGCCGGTCATTTTCTTTTCCTCTTCCGGACGCATGGCGGCGCCGCTGATCCTATAAAACATACGCTGAATAAGCGGCGAGCGGAAACGGAGCAATTCAACGGCCAAAAAAAGCGCTAAGGCTGAGGCGGCAAGGGCGGGCGCGTAGAACTTCGGTTGTATGTTTATGGGGAAAAAGGGGAATCGGGGACAATATAACGGTATGTAAAGGATCAGGGAGGGAATAATGCTCCCCGAAAAAACATGGAGAACTTTTCGATATATTTCTTCCTTGGGTATTCGCATGAACTTCCTATAAAAAAAATATTATTTAATTTGAATCGGAAAATCCAATGAAAAATACATGTACGACGAATAGGTAGGTTCAATTTTCAACAATAACCTCGATTGAGGCTCAATACGATTATTATCATCGTTAAACCGTATTACATCCTCGCCCGGCCCAGCCATGCGCCTTCGAAAAATCCATGTAGTATCTCTTCGCGGTTTCAAAAAAAGCGAAATATAACTGTATTCGGTCACGTTCACCGTAAGTTCACAGCGTCGGCCCTGGAGAACTGAGAGATTGCTTGATTTTAAATCAGTGCCGATCCAAAAGTATTGCGCGCCGTTTTTTTCAGCGATAAAGGTCTGTCCGTACCGCTTCCAAATGGATATGCCGCGGGGTTCCACAAACTGGTTTTTTCCCGTACCGAAGGATCCGAATATATCAAGCAATCGCAAATCCTTGTCGAATTTCAAAACGCAATGACCTTCGCGGTCGGTGATCCAGACACTATGATAATAATCAGTCGCCGCATACCCGGCGCGATGACCCTGGGGCATGTCGATGTATTTAACCGGGTTTCCATTGAAATCGATTTTCCATAAGCGTTTCCCATTCCTGTCCGCGCAAAAAATGGAATGTTCGAGCGGAAAATTGCTCCATGCTTCCGCGCCGTCGGCAACGGCAAGAGCGGTGACTCCTCCATCGAATGCCCATTCACCATGCTCGGGAATTATCCGACATACATCGCCTGAAGCCGACAAAACAACGATCCGTTCATGCCCATAATCCCCCACATAAATTCTCCCCCGCGCATCCAAGGATAGCTGCGTGGGCGATGAAAACATCGGGCCGCCGTCTTTATTGTCTGTAAAGGCGCCAACCCACCTCACTTCCTTGCGGGGATTAAAAAGACGAACGACGCGGTTGTTGCCGCAATCCGCGATATACACGTTTCCTTCGGGGTCCGCGGCAATTCCTTTGGGATTAAGGAATTGGCCGACACCGCTTCCCCTTGAACCGTATATCGTCAAGCCCCACATTGAGGTATTGTAAATGATCTGGTCTCTGCCCGAATTCACGCCGTATACGGTGAGTTCGTCATCGTCCTTTTCGGTAGCGGGATCGTCACGAGTTTTCATTTTTACCGCGACTATTCCCTGCGGATCGTCAAAGGCGGTTTTATTTCCGAAAAACATGAATAATTTGACTGGAGTGGCTTTTCTAATTCCATAGGAATGAAAATATGGTGGATACACCAACGATTCGGCTCTCGCGTAAAAAGGAAGAAGTACATAGGAAAGTACAATGGTAATGATCGATTTGTTTAAGCGCATGGAACGTGAAAAGTGCATTGTTCGTGTTAATCTGTTTCAAGTTTCAAGGGAAGAAATTATTTTTACAAATTCGCCGGTGCACGCAAACAGTATATTTTTAAAAAAGGTTCCAACTTTTCATGAAACCTATCGTTTTAGCGATGATCATCTGCGATTATTATTATCGTGACGCGCATACGGGAAAAAGCATTCTTTCGGGCACGTTCAGTTCCATTAATAGCCCCGGGTTTCCTTCAAAGCACGGTAATTGTGCAATATATATCGCGCTCACGGATGTTGCGGCAAGCGGACAACTGCAACTTGTTTTCAGGAAGGAAGGCGGGGATTTTTTCCTTACACTTCCTCCATGGAACGTTGAACCGGCGGATAATCGCCGGGCGGTCATAGAGATAGGCGGGAATATAAACGGTCTGCCGCTTCCGGAAGAGGGGTTTTATGAATTCGTCGTGGCCTGGAACGGAATTGAAATCTCTTCGAGGCGATTGACGGCGGTAAAAGTCGATATGAACAGCGAAGCGCCGCCGCCGCCGAATATGAATATTCCGCCCCAAAGTCTTTAATAGAAAACAGAGGAAATCATGCCGATATCTACGATTCTTGTAAAAAGCGTGGGGTTAGTTTTGCTTGCTTGGACAATACGTTCTATCGTAAAGCATTTAAAAGAGAGAAAGAATTCCGTCCAATCCGAACAATCCATTACCGAACAGATCCTCAACAATCTCCTGCTCTATCTGTGGCTTTTGTTCATGTCCGTTTTTTCGATCGGCATGATCGTCAATAACTAATTCGAATTGAATTCAAAAATCTTTAAAGTTAAGTAGCTGAAAAGCGTCGATAAAATCCGCCGGAAACGGCGCCGTGATCGTCATTTTTTCCTTCAGAGCGGGATGAATAAAAACAATGGTATGCGCATGTAAGGCATGACGGTTGAAACATTTGAACACTTTATATGTAAAAGGCCGTTCAAGCGCCGAAATCCGTTCCATTTGTTCCCTGCCGCCGCCATAAAGAGGGTCTCCTATAATAGGAAAACCACGATTGCTGCAATGAACCCTTATTTGGTGAGTTCGCCCCGTGTGAGGTCGGAAGCGCATGATGGAAACGCCATGATCATGCTTGAGCATCCAGTATTCGGTAAAAGCGTTTTTCCCGTCACTGCGTACAGAACGTTTTATCGGTTCCCTCCGGTTTCTTCCAAGCGGTAAATCAATGCCGCCGTGGTTTTCGGGCATGGCGCCGAAGCATAAACCGATATAATATTTTTCGATGTTTCTTTCCGCGAACATACGCGCAAGATCGTTGTGCACTGCGTCGGTCTTGGCAACCAGTACGGCGCCGGAAGTGTCTTTATCCAGGCGGTGGACTATTCCGGGACGGTCGTTTTCAAATCCATGCGAGAGACCGCCGCCATAATACAGCAAGGCGTTAACTAACGTTCTGGATCGGTTGCCGTTGCCGGGATGTACGACCATTCCGGCCGGCTTGTTGATTGCCATGAGATGTTCGTCTTCGTAAAGAATTTCAAACGGAATATTTTGCGCCTCAAGGGCTGGGCGCAACAAGGCATTTGTCGCACTTTCATTGATTTCAATCGTGTCGCCGGTCATGCACCGTGTATTTTTTTTTGCGTTTCTTGAATTGTGGAGGACTCCGCTCTCTTCAATAAGCCGCTGGATTTTTGAACGGGAAAAATGAGGAAGATACGTGGTTAAAAAAGAATCCAGTCGTTCTCCATCGCCACCGACAGGAACAACTATCTTCTTACTAATAATAGAGTTAACATTTGTCATTTGAAGTATTTTCAGAAGATGTTTCAGCCTTGCCGTTTGCGCGGGAAATGATTTTACGTTGACGTTCCTCGCGCAATAAATTTAACAATATAAGCGCAACGCCAATAGTTACATAAGCATCGGCAATATTGAAAATAGGCCAATATACCCTATCCGAAATACCGACTCGTATAAAATCAACGACGCCCAATTGCGGATGCAGCGCCCGATCGAAAAGATTGCCCAGCGCTCCCGGCAAAATAATCGTAAGTCCCCATTGTATAAGGGGATTAGTTTCAACAATGGATTTAAAATAGACAATGATAACGGTGATGGCGATAATTGAAAAAATGAAAAAAAACGTATTGAGGGGAAAAAAAGGAAGAATATGCCGAGGATCAAGACCGAAAAGGGCAGCCTTGTTGTACACCAGCATAAGTTGGAGATAATGACCGACTATTCGAACGGGAGGACCGGAATGCAATGCGGACATCGCTAAATGCTTGGTTATCCAATCCAGGAAAAAGCATACCCCCGTTACTGCCAAAAAAATATGCCATTTGTATTTAACCGGCATTCGTATTCCTCCTCTTATTTTTTAAACGATTTCATTTTTAATACAAAAAATACATGCTACGCAAGGTATTTTTTATTATTAAATAATACCAGCATCTCAGCATTGAAACCGCCGCATGAAATACCTCCAGGCATATTTCAGGATGATTCGCCCCGTCAATGCATTGATGTCCGGCGCGGCGGTTGTTTTAGGCGCATGGCTATCCCATGGAATCGCGGATGGGCGTGACGTGTTTCTGCTTGCGGTCGCGGCCATGAGCGCCGTAGGATACGGCAATGTGGTGAATGACATTAAGGATGTCGAAACCGATAGGATCAGTCACCCCAAACGGCCCTTGCCGAGAAAATTACTATCGATTGAAACCGCCGGCATCTTTGCTTTTTTTCTTGGGTGCTTTTCGCTCGTCAATGCTTTTCTCGTAGGTCCCGCGTTTGGCTTGGGCGCCCTTGCTGCGCTGGCATTGTTGAGTTTGTATGCTTTTTATTTCAAAGGGACGCCGTTTTTCGGGAATGTCGTAGTAAGCGCACTGGCGGCATACCCTTTGGTTTTCGGCGGATTGCGCGCGCCGCTTATGCATCGCTTGCTTTTACCCGCCTTCTTAGCCTTTTTATTGAACCTGGCGAGGGAAATCATTAAGGATATGCAGGACGAACCTGGTGACAGGCTATCAGGACTTATGACGAGCGCTTCGATGCCGAAAGGCGTGCTGAAGGCCCTTGTGCGTTCAGTATCGATTCTCTATGTTGTTTTTTTATTTGTTCCTTTTTTTCTTCACCAATTCGGCGCCGTTTATGCGTTTGCGAGCGCGATTTTAGTTCTTCCACTTCACCTGTATTGGTCCCTGTACGCTTTTAACACCCGTTGGACGCGCTTCCTGTCAAAAATATCCTTGTGCATTAAATTGGAAATGCTTGCCGGCCTTGCGGCTTTGGCGGCGGACCAAGCGTTTTAATAAAAAGGCTCCGCAAAGACACGGTCTTTGCGGAGCCTTTTTCCATAAATACCACGAAAGGTCTATTCCGCGCCGTGCTCCTCAGTCGGAGCGGCTTCTTCGGGTTTTTCCTGTTTTTCCGATTTTTCCGTTACTTCTTTTCCAGCGCGCCGCGGAACGTGCGCGCTAAGATATTCATTCCAAAGGTTCTGGTCTTTATCTTTAAAATAATCCTCGATACTCAGGATTATTTTACGACTTTCCAGGTCGAATTCCGAGACCTTAGCGGGTGTTGTATCGCCTACTTTGTAAATTTCGGACGGATGATTGACATTCTGCCCAAGCTGGTTCAAGGGTATAAACCCCTCGACCGAGGAGCTGAGGTTCACGATCATGCCCCGGTCCAGGATTCGCGCGATTTCGGATTCGGTTTCCGTTCCCACGGCGTATTGTCGCGCGAGGTCTTCCCACGGATCATCGGTCAATTGCTTGATTCCCAGCGAGATCCTTCGTTTATCGATGTCCACATCGAGCACTTTGACGTCGATTGTATCGTTTTTCTTGAGCAATTCGCCCGGATGGTTGACCTTTTTCGTCCACGACATATCGGAAATATGCACTAATCCATCAACGCCTTCCTTCAATTCGACGAAGGCGCCGAACGCGGCGATGTTGCGTACTTTTCCCTTGCAAACGCTGCCCACGGAAAATTCCGAAGCGACGTTTGCCCAAGGATCGGGTTCGAGCTGCTTGAAGCCCAATGAAATTTTCTGATTGTCCTTGTCGATTTTAAGCACGACCGCTTCGACGATATCGCCGATTCCCACGATTTTAGAGGGATGTTTGATGTGCTGTGTCCAGGACATTTCAGAAATATGGATAAGTCCTTCAATGCCCTTTTCCAATTCCATGAAGGCGCCGTAATCCGTAATGGACACGATTTTTCCCCTGACTCTCGACCCTTCGGGAAATTTGTCTTCGATGCCTTTCCATGGATGTTCGGTGAGCTGTTTCAAACCTAAGGAAATGCGTTCCTTGTTTTCGTTGAAGTCGAGGACTTTTACTTTAATTTTATCGCCGAGCGCGACGATTTCGGAAGGATGATTAACGCGGCCCCACGACATATCGGTTATATGCAGCAATCCGTCCACGCCTCCGAGATCGATGAAGGCGCCGAAATCGGTGATGTTTTTAACGGTGCCTTCACGTATCTGTGATTTTTCCAATTCGGTAAGGATCTTTTCGCGCTGTTGATTGCGGTCTTCCTCCAATATAACGCGGCGCGATACGACGATATTGCGTCGAGCCTTGTTCAGTTTTATTACGCGGAATTTGAAAGTCTTGCCGATAAGGGAATCCATATCGGGTATCTGGCGCAAGTCGATTTGCGATCCGGGCAAAAACGCATCGACTCCGAAGAGGTCCACGACCACTCCGCCTTTGATTCTGCGCAGAATAGTGCCTTCAACGATTTCCTGGCTCTCAAACGATTTGTAAATCCTGTCCCAAACGCGCAGGAAATCCGCGCGTGATTTTGAAAGGATGAGCTGTCCCTCACTGTCTTCCACCTGCTCCAGGAAAACCTCGATTTCATCCCCTACTTTATACGAGGCGACATCCTTGAACTCGTTGATAGGCAAAATCCCTTCGGATTTGAAATTGACATCAACGAAAACTTCCTTTTCCGTGATTTTAAGGATTTTTCCCTTGACGACTTTACCCTCTTCAATGCCTTCCAAGGACTCTTTATAGTGTTCCAAGGATGTTTGCACTTCCGATGGATGATAGTAGCTTTCTTCAAAGTCTGAAAGGTCGACTGGTTTGCCGTAGGCATCGATTGCCTGAGGTGATTTGCGTTCGAGCGTGCCGGAATCCGACATAACAACTCCTACAATGACATGGTTAAGGTTAATGGATGGCGCTCATCGCAGAGCGCCGGTATATGCTTTCGCTTTATTGACAATAAATTGAACCTGATCGTCGATCGTCATGGCTGTGGTATCAAGCTCCTCCGCGTCCGACGCCTTACGAAGAGGGCTCAGGCGCCTGTTTGAGTCTTTTATGTCCCTTTCCGCTATTTCAGCGGCAAGTTCATCGACGTTTTTTTTGATGCCGATCATCTCAAAATCCTTTTGGCGGCGACGCGCCCTCTCTTCAATCGAAGCTATCATGAAAAATTTCAGGTCCGCGTCCGGAAAAACCACGGTGCCGATATCACGTCCCTCGCACACCAGTGATTTCCCTTTCCCCATCGCGCGCTGAAGAGCCACTAATTTTTCCCGCACCACGGACGCCGCGCAATAGTCCGAAACGGATTTGGTTACTTCGTCGCCGCGAATCGCTCCACTGACGTTTTCACCGTCCATCCGGAGTTTCGTATCAGGCGGGCTTCCGGTGAATGAAAGCTCCGTTTGTTCCATGACAAGCGCCAAAGCATTTTCATCCTTGAAAGAAATCCCCTTTCGAAGACACTTCAAGGTAATGGCCCGGTACATCGCGCCGGTATCGAGATGCACTATGTTCAATACACCAGCCACTTTAGTGGCTGTGGAGCTTTTACCGGAACCGGCTAGGCCGTCAATGGCGATGATCATAATGAACCGGAAAATGAATTCTGATAATGACGAAATATTTGAATATAATTTCCACATATATAGTATGTCAAGAATTAGGAGCTTTTATTTATTGTACCGGGCTTTATGATGTTTTTGAGAATTCATGTAAAAATATGGCAACTATGCTTAACGATTGTTATTATTTTATAGAGTAGGATAGATGCAACAAAGCCGGATCCGTCTTAAAAGCGAGAACCTTATGCCTACCATGGATATCACGGAAAAAATGAGAAGCGCCATTTATGCCGGCATCATCGGAGATGCGCTTGGCGTTCCGGTTGAGGCGTCTACACGACAGGAATTGGCCCTTTGTTCGGTAAAAAACATGCTCGGCTATGGTCGTTACGACCAACCGGAAGGAACATGGTCCGATGATTCCTCTCTTACGTTATGTACCATGGAAAGCCTGATTAATGGACATGATATTGAGGAAATAGGTAAAAATTTTTGCAGATGGCTCTACGAAGGCCATTGGACCTCAACGGGTTTCGTTTTCGATGCCGGGATAACGACATTTCTTTCCCTGGACAAAATTCACAGTAACCATGCCAGCGCCCTTAAATCGGGCTGCACTCATGAAGACGATAACGGTAATGGGGCGCTCATGCGCATGTTGCCGGTAGCCCTCTATTATTGTAATGCGGACGCCGACGAGTTTCTTCGGAGGGTACACGAGCTTTCGGCGATCACGCATGCCCATCCACGCGCGAAAATCGGGTGCGGCGTCTACGCGCTCCTGGTGCGGGAGTTGCTTTCGGGAATCGACAACAATGAAGCCTATAGGTCGGCAACGAGCCAAGCGCTATCATGGTACTCTCTCTTCCCGGAATTTAAAACCGAATTACCTCATTTTATACGGATATTTTCCAACGATATCGGTTCTTTGCCCCGGGAACAGATCCATTCGTCGGGATATCTCATCGACACGCTTGAGGCAAGCATCTGGTGCCTGCTCAACCACTCGAACACAAAAGACGCGCTTCTTGCGGCGGTAAACCTTGGGCTTGATACGGATACGACGGGTATGGTCGCGGGCGGGTTGGCCGGACTCTGCTACGGCCTGGACGGAGTTCCCCGTCAGTGGCTTGATTCGCTGGCGCGCAAAATAGAGATCGACGCGATTATCGAACATTTCGTCGCCGCCGCATCGCAGCGCCGCGCAGGGAAGCCATCATGAAGCCGGCGCATATCCGCGATTTCGATGTCCTTGTCGTGGGCGAAATATTCGTCGAATTCCGCTGCGACGGCGACATTGCCGCCGTAGAACGTTTCGCAAAGGACATCGGCGGCGCGGACATCGTCGTGGCCGTTACCGCCGCGCGGCTCGGTTCCGGCATCTCGCTCATATCAGCCGTGGCCAGCGACCCTTTTCATTCCCTCATACGCGAGAGGCTTCTTTCTCATGGAGTCAATATTGATCATGTCATAACCTGCCCGGGCTACAATGGTATTTACTTCACGAGTACGCGTCATCCCGAGGAACGCGAATACCTTTTTCACCGTCCCGGCAACGCGGCATCGCATATAACCCCTTCCCTTATTTACGAGGACTTGATCGAAAACAGCAAGATCGTTTACGCGTCCAGCGAATTACAGTCCGTTTCAAAAGCCGCGCGTCACGCGGTTTTTAAGGCCTTCAACCTCGCGCACAGCAACGACATCATGGTCGCGTACGACCCCAATCTGCGGCTTCGCTTATGGTCGCTGGACGATGCGAAAGAAAGTTTGTGGAGCATATTGCCGCTGGTCGATGTGATGCTGCCCTCCGCGCCCGACGAAACCAAGGCGTTGTTCGGCTATGAACGGCCTCTGGATGTTGTTGGATTTTTATGGGACCGCGGAGTGTCGGTGGTCGTTGTCAAGAGCGGTTGCAATGGGTGTATGGTGGGCTATGATGGAAAAATAGAGGAATTCCCCTTACCCCAGCCCGGCGGGTCGTCGGACAATTTGACGCTCATCGGCAGCGCTTTTAACGGCGGATTTCTTCATAACATCGCCCGCGGTCACGATCCGTTCACCTCCGCGAAATTCGCCAACAGCGTCGCGCTCTATAAAAGCCTTAAAAACGGCGGTCTGGACGCCCTGCCCTCAAAAGAAGACCTCCCGTAAACGGCCAAGCCGTTCGATGGTTCATTCTCATTCCTCCCAATCGCGGGCCTCGCGCAACGGATCATTTCCTTGACCTGCGGCGGAGTTTAGGAGGCCTGTAGATTACCATCACCAGCCGCAGCGCGCCGGAAATCAGAAAGCAGCCGGTGCAAAAGAGACTTAACATAAACGGAAAAGGCGCGTGACTGACGAAACTCATGATCAGCAAAACGCCATAACAAATAATGATCAGAAGTAATGTTACGCTGATGGTGCCTTTTACGGAAGCCATAGTACCTTTAAAAATTCGAAACGCACATAACGCCGCTAGCCCCGGTGGACAAACTATAGTCGGGATAAAAATGAAGACTTGACAGAAGGCCTTTCCCCCCGTGATTGGACGCCACCCGGATATCGATGAAGGCCACGAGACGATCGAGGATCAAGGCGCCGAAAAAGAAGTTTGCCGCAACCCGGTAATTAACGGATTTTTTAAGGAAAGCGTTGTATTTGAGGCGGCTGGACTCGTCATCCCATTGCCATTGCAGATTGGGCGTAAGATATTTGTCGTCGTCGGAAGCCCGGTTGAGGTCCATTATCCGGTTAAAACCCTTGCTATCAAGGGTTTTTCCGATATTTTGCCAATACAAATCATCAGCGCCCGCGCCGCCCTGGATTTCCGCATGTGTAAACGCAAACGAATGGGCGGAATGCCCGATTTCATTGGAATATTGATTACAGGCGAACGTCCCGAAAATGAAAAGCGCTTCCGCGGCGAAAAATCCGCAGGCGGCTTTTTCATTGCCGAAATAATAATGTCCAAGGCCCGGCAGCACTAAATCGGCAAGCATGGCAATCGCGCCCGACTTCTCCGTCCCCTCGTTTTTATTAAAAAGATCCACGCTGTCGGTGCTTACCTCTTCTTCAACATGCACTTGAGCGCGTAACGGCGCGGGAAGGAGCAATCCCGCCGCGACTAATCCGGTTATGACATACAAGCGAGCCTGTTTCAAAATTGTATCCTCATGGTAATCCCGGCGGACGGTGAAGGTCCGGCATCAACCAATTGCTGTTCGATAAAAAGATGTTGCCAAAAGCTTTCCTTGCCCAGCAGCGCGTCATTATAGGCCTTTGCGCTTATCAACGCGTCCACGGCGCTGATGATATGGTTGAAGAGCATGGTGAAGAGAATACCTTGAGCCGTCTTGTAATAACTGTTTGATTTCGACACCATATCGTTATAATGAATTTGACTAGAAGAATATCCGTACAGCGCCTTGGTCGAATCGATTTTTCCGTTTTTGTCAACCTTATAGACAAGATATCCGGTGGAGTCTCTGAGGTATCTATTCTGCCCGACCGAAATAGTGTCTGAATTCCAATCAATAATTTTATTCCCCGGCGGCTCGCCGTCCTTCCATCCTTGCACGAACGAGTTGTTTTGGATATCGTTATAGAAACTCGACCATTTGGATGCGCTGTGCACAAAAGAAGTGTCGACAAAAATACCTGTTAACTTTTCCCGCGCGGATTGGCGAGCGGAATCGGCGTTCATCCCTTGTGGTTGTTGACTCAAAAATAAATTATACAAATCGCTATAATACTTCGTCATAGTATACTGCGTCACATTTGAATTATCATTATAGTTGTTATCCGCGAATGTTGTCGCGTCGGCATACTGCTTTTTTCCCTTATTATTGAATGCAACGCTGAACCCTATCGCGGTTGCCTCCAAGGCAACGAAAATCCCCGTTTTAACGTATTGTTTAACATAGGCTTGACCGAGCCCGGGAACAACCAAAGAAAGCAACATTGCCAATTTTGGAGATCGGTAGTCTTTTTGGTTTTTCGCGAAATTTATTGAATGGATTGACTCAATGGCCGCCGGCGCCATCGGCTTTTCCTGTTGCAATGCATTTTTAGCGGCCGTTGTATCCGTGAGTGTGGATGCATTTTCAGATGCGGACTTTTGATCATCGGACTGCGCCGCGTTATTTTGGGAATCCGGAAACGCCACGGCCTTTTGAGCAGCGCCCAGTGTATCGTTTGAAACGGGCGCGAGTTCCTGATTCTTGACGCGCATATCCTTGGCAGGATGTTTTTTTTCTTCCGTTTCGTCAATAAGCATGTCCTCGACGTCGATAGCGGAGTTTTTTTCCGTGGAAACCGTTTTGGCCGGAGAAGCGTTTTTTTCCGAAGTGGCGGCGGGTAGCGCCGTTGAATCCTTTGAAACGGATGATGAAGAAGCTTTGGGGAGCTTTTCGGGCGAGGATGAAACGACGTGCGAGGCGGAAGTATCGATTTTCCTCAGGGGAATGGAAGGAGTCGCCACGGGCGCCGCGCTTTGGCTGGAGGACGCGGCATTCGTTGACTGATTCGCGGAGGCTTTTATAAGGGCCTTTTGCCGCGCCATCAACTCCGCTTTCTTGGCAAAAATCGCGGAATCCTGGGCTGAATAGACGAAAAAGACGCTACCGACGACATACAGAGCGGAAACTAAAGATATTTTCATCGTGGATATCCCATTCTCATTACAGACCAAGGACCTCACGCATCGAATAGAGTCCCGGTTTTTGAACTGAAAGCCATTTCGCCGCCATGACGGCGCCTCGCGCGAAAGTTTCCCTGCTGTGCGCCATATGGCGCAGTTCCAATCTTTCTCCCATTGCGGCGAACAGTATCGTATGATCGCCGATAATATCGCCGCCGCGAACGGCATGCATTCCGATTTCCTTTTTCGTCCGTTCGCCAACCATTCCTACCCTGCCGTTTTTTATTGCCGTATCATAGCGCAACCCACGCGCGCAAGCGGCGATTTCACCGAGTTTTTTCGCGGTTCCGCTCGGCGAATCCTTTTTAAACCGATGATGGGCTTCGATGATTTCAATATCGAAATCATCGCCTAATTTTTTAGAAAGCAGCTCGGTCAAATAAAACAGCAGATTGACTCCAAGACTCATGTTCGGACTAAAAACCACGGGGTGCGTTTCGGAGAATTTTTTGATTTTTTCTTGACCGTCCCCGTCGATTCCGGTGGTCCCTATGACCAGCGAGGCGCTTTTATTCATCAACCCATCAATAAGGGAAGCGGTAGTATCCGGAGAAGTAAAATCGATGATGACGCTCGTTGAAACGGGCATTTGCGTGAAATCCGCCGAAAGCGCGACTCCGGCGGACTCTTGACCGATGCAAGCGCCTGCATCGTAACCGATGGAGGGATGCCCCGCGTATTCAACGCATCCGGCAAGGCGTACGGTTTTGTCGGCCAGGGCGCACGCCAGTATTTCCTTGCCCACCTTACCCAGTGCGCCGTTAATAATGATATTCGTGTTCATTGAACTTTGAACCTTTTACTTTTTATCAACACCGTTTTCCTTGAGTATGGAAATGAGTTTGGTCTTGTTTTCCTCGCTCATAGCGACAAGCGGCAATCTGAGCCGCCCGGCCCGTAGTCCCATATGATTCATGGCCGTTTTTACCGGGCCCGGACTGGTTTCTATAAACATTGCGTTTGAAACGGGAAGCAATTGTTCATGGATGGCCAGCGCTTTAGCCATATCGCCGTTTTTAAACGCCGCAATCATGGCGACCATTGGAGCGGGCCAAATATTAGCGACAACGGAAATAACGCCACGGCCTCCGCAGGCGAGTATCGGCAACGTCAACGCATCATCCCCCGAGAGAATAGTCAATCGGTTCCCGCACCGGCGGTGGATTTCCGATATTTGCACCAGATTCCCGCTAGCTTCCTTGACCGCGATGATGTTTTTACATTCGCAAAGCCGCTCGACGGTTTCCGCGGCAAGGTTGACTCCGGTTCGTCCGGGAACGTTGTAGAGGACGATCGGGATATCGACCTTGCCGGCGATCATTCTATAATGTTGATAGAGTCCTTCCTGGGTCGGCTTGTTATAATACGGCGTAATACAAAGGATCGCGTGAGCGCCATTGACTTTTGCATGCTTCGCGGCCTCGATTGATTCAAGGGTATTATTCGAGCCCGCGCCGGCAATCACCTGTATTCGATCTTGCGCCTGTGAAAGAGCGATATCAACGACACGATTATGCTCTTCCCACGAAAGCGTGGCCGACTCGCCCGTTGTTCCGCAGGGAACGATCCCCGCCACGCCGTGTTCAATTAAAAATTCTATGTTTTTTCGTAAACCATCCTCATCCACTTCTCCATTTTCGGAGAAGGGGGTTACGACTGCAACAAAACACCCTTGCAGCTCCATGTGACTCCCTCTATGTAGAGTAATGTATTTTCTTTTTGCCTACTTCTGTTCGTCTTTAACCACCCATACCTTCAATTTTGCGCTGACGTCTTTGTAAAGCCCGATTTTAACGGAATAGACGCCAAGCTGCTTGATCGGCTCTTCAAGTTCAATATCGCGTTTTTCTATTTCAATTCCCTCTTTTTTAAGGAAATCGGCGATTTCCTGTGAAGTAACGGAACCGAAAAGCTTGTCTTCTTCCCCGACGTTTACGGGAATCGTGCAGGGAACCCCTTCGATTTTTTTGGCAAGCTGACGGGCTTCCTTCAATTTTTTCTCTTCCTTTTTTTCCGAAAGCTTCTTCGACTCGGCTACGGCTTTTTTATTTCCTTCACTCGCCGCAACCGCTATCCCGTTGGGTATAAGAAAATTTCTGGCATATCCGTCCTTAACCGAAACTACGTCCAGGGCATTTCCTAAATTTTCATGATCTTTCTTTAATACGACTTCCATACTAAAAGACTCCTCTATTCGTTATCGTTATCTGATATTTTCGGCAACAAAAGGCAACATCGCGAGGTATCGGGCGCGTTTGATGGCCACGGCCAGTTTTTTCTGGTGCTTTGAGCATACGCCCGAAAGCCTGCGTGGTACGATTTTTCCGCGTTCCGTTACGAACCGTTCCACCACTTTTTGATCCTTATAATCAGGCGTCGTCGCGTTCTGGTCAAACCAGCAAACTTTTTTTAATCTGCTATTGTATCGTTTATTCATGATTTATTCCACCCCTTCCACGATTGCATCTTCAATGACCGGCATACGCCGAATTTTTCTTTCGGTAATTTTAGGAATTTCCTTAATAACGGTCAAATAGCGAAGCACGGTTTCGTTTAATTTAAAAAACTTTTCAATTTTTCCGGCAATATTTTTTTCGCTTTGGTCCTGAAAAGTATATAAATGATAAACGCCCGATTTTTTCTTTTTTATGGCATAGGCCAAGGACCTTTTCCCCCAGACTTCCGTTTTTTCGAATTCGGTATTCGATTTTAAGAAATCCTCCATCTTCCCGTTTTCTTTTCGAATGACATCTTCGGAAAGAGCGCCGTCAAAAATGACGACCGTTTCATAGTTTTGCTTCACGCTAGACCTCCTTTGGACATGAGGCTTCGATGGTTAAGCTACCTCGAAGCAGGATTAAAATGAATTAAATTAAAAAAATACGAGCCGAAGAATAAAAAATTGTTATCTATTATATTTGTTCATTGCGGCATCAATACCCTGCGTCGCAAAATGCGTCAATGCCGCTTCCGTTTTTTGAATAACCTCCTCTAGTCCGTTCCTTTCATGTTCCGTAAATTCGCCCAACACAAAATCGATGATGGGAATTTCCTGTACAAGAGGGCCTATTCCAACCCTGATTCTTGGAAATTCAACGCCAACCTCTTCAATAATCGATTTTAAACCATTGTGTCCGCCATCGGACCCCTTAGGCCGAAGCCGAATAGCGCCTAACGGCAAATGGTAATCATCAACAATTACCATGCATGATTTTAAAGGAAGGGACGATTGAGCGATAATCGCCGAAAAAGCCTTTCCGCATGCATTGACATAGGTTGTCGGTTTGACAAGAGCGACCGTCAACCCCAAAAGCCGGCCCACGGTAACGGTCCATGTATCTCCCCGACGCTTTGAAATTTCTTTCAAGGAACGCGACATATCGTCGATAACGGCGAATCCGATGTTGTGCCTCGTTTCGCGATATCGCCTTCCCGGATTTCCTATACCGAAAAAAATAAATTGTACGCGGTCCCATGGAATCGTGGGACCGCGAAAAAGACCGCTGAAAAAAGAAAATGGCCTCACTGATTAATGAAATTACTTAAAATCAGGTCAAGCGCCTTTTTTAGAATCCTTGGAGTCTTTAGCGCCTTTCGCATCTTTGGCGTCCTTGCCTGATTTCGCCGCTCCCGCCGTTTCTTTTTTAGCTTCCCCGCCGGCGCTTGCCGCGGCTTCAGCGCCCTCAGCCGGCGCCGCACCATCCGCGCCTACGGCGCCTTCAGCGGCGGCCTCGGCTTCCTTGGGCTTTTCTTCCTCTGCGGAGGCAACGATAATAACCGCGACCACTTCGTCCGGAGAGTCTTTTATAACCGCGTCTGGAATTGAAATGTCGCGAACGTGAATCGAATCCCCGATCTTGAGGTTCGCGACATCAACGGCTATTTTCTCGGGGATATTGACGGGCATGCATTCGATGTTAAGGAATTTAGCCGGATGACCGAGCACGCCGCCCTGTTCTTTTACACCGAGGGGAATTCCCACGAGTTCCACGGGAACCTTCACCGTGACTTTTTCATCCATGGCCACGTGCTGAAAGTCGATATGGAGAAATTTTTTATCGTCAAGTATATCGCGTTGAATTTCCTTGATAATGGCGATTGAATCCCCTTTTTCGTCTTCCAATCCGAGATCGACAAGGTGTCTGGTTTTCTTTGAGCGGACCAAAACAACAAAATCCTTTACATCGACTTCGACATTTTTCGTTGTTCTGTTATGACCATAGTACACGCCCGGAATCCAGCCTTGAAGGCGGGCTTTGTGCGTGTAGGATTTTCCCGAACCGGACCTGAAACGTGTTTTTAATTTTACTATATCCAACGTAAACCTCCTTAAAGAACAATCTATTATGTATATTTTTTAAAATTATTTATTTCATAGGGCGGATCATTGCGTCCGCCCGTTTATAAAAACATACCCGATTTTTAATGCGCCACGGCAAACACGCGACACGCGGGTTTGCCTTTATAATAATGGCTGGGGCGGAAGGATTCGAACCTCCGAATGCAAGGACCAAAACCTTGTGACTTGCCACTTGTCGACGCCCCAGTAAAAATCCTTGTAACCCGGTTACCCCCGGATAGCAAATCGTTTAAAATACTATATGGAACCGTGGCAATGAACACGAATATAAAAAAAGGACATTACTCCGGAAAAACCGGAAAAATGTCCACTATCGCCGCGCATCATACCGCTGAACGTATAAAGCCGTGCGGAAATACGGATTTTATGCCGTTTCTTCGCTAAGGTCGGTTTCATCTTCCTCGGGGTTGACGGTCGCCTTGGGCATACCTCCCTTGCTCAACTCGCTCTCAAATGCGTCCAAAACCTTGTCCTCTATCTTTTTTCTCATTTCATTATTGATAGGATGCGCTATATCCTGGTAACTTCCATCCTTTCTTTTCCTACTCGGCATGGAAACAAAATATCCCTGAGAACCGCTTATCACCTTGAGACCTCGCACGACAAAACAATCATCGAAGGTGATACTTGCAAAAGCTTTTAACTTTTCTTCATTACGCAGCGTTATCCGCACTTCTGTGATTTCCACCGGTATCCTCCTGATGAAAAAGTTAAACCTGGAAACAGTCTTGCAAAGACGGTAGATAGTAATATGTAACATTGTCCTCCGCTCATGCAAGTATATTCATACCGCATAATGTTATTTTCATTTTTTTAATCTTGCCGGTTGGACGGTGATAACATTTATTTTATTACCTTACTATTTTTTTATTGCTTACAATAGGTAGTCAACGGTATGATAACAAAACAGAATGCGGAGCCGGACTTCTCCCGAAGGAAAAATTGCATATCGCTTTTGGAATATTCGGAAGAAGAACTTGACCATATTATAACCATGGCCGTTCGTTTAAAGCGCCAACGAGGCCGGGAAGACACTCCCGTCCTGAAAAACAAAACGGGGGTATTGATTTTTGAGAAGCCGTCGCTTCGGACGCACATTTCCTTTGAAACGGCATTGTTCGAACTGGGAGGGCATCCGATAGTCCTTCATTCGAATATGGTGCAAATGGGGAAAAGGGAAACCGTTAAAGACGTGGCCAAGAATCTCGAACGACTCGTCCACCTTGTCATTGCCCGGACGTACCTTCACGAGACGATCGTCGAGCTTGCCGCGCATAGCTCGATACCGGTGATCAACGCACTTTCCGATAAATTCCATCCGTGTCAGGCCTTGGCCTTTGCGTTGACGCTTCATGAACACCGGGGACAAGAAAAGACAAAGAAGGTCGTGTTCATCGGCGACGGTAACAATGTCTGTCACTCGCTTATGGTGGTGTGCGCCAAGCGCGGGTATCATTTTACTGCCGCGTGTCCGCGCGGATACGAGCCCGATACGACGATCACTGAAACGTGCAGATCCATCGCCCTGCGAAACGGCTGTTCGATCGAGGTGTGCAACGATCCGAACGCGTGCGTTGCCGACGCGACCGTGATCTATACCGATGTATGGGCGAGCATGGGACAGGAAAGCGAAGCCGAGGAACGTAAAAATAGTTTCGCGACGTTTCAGGTTAATGAGTCGCTTTTACGGCGGGCGCCGTCGGACGTTTTAGTCTCGCATTGCCTTCCCGCGCATCGGGGGGAGGAAATAACCAGCGCCGTATTGGATTCCGCCAATTCGATCGCGCTTGATGAAGCGGAGAACAGGCTTCATGTACAAAAAGCCGTCATTGTCCACCTTTTTTCTTAAGTAAAGGAATTGCCCTATGAAAGATATCAAGGACCAGCGAATTCCCTTTGGAATCAAAGGGCTCGACGAAATGATTTGCGGAGGCCTGCTGGAAGGTTCGGCAAACCTTGTGGAAGGAGCGCCCGGAACCGGTAAAACGACCATCGCCATGGAATTTATATATAACGGCATCACTCGGTTCAATGAGCCGGGATGCATCATTACGTTCGAGGAATTCCCCCAACAATATTATCACGACGCGCTGCAATTCGGTTGGGATTTAAAAAAATTGGAATCAAAAGGTCTCCTTAAAATCATTTTTTCCGATCCCGAAACAACGATTAAGGAATTTGAGAAAGTCGACGGAAAATTCATCAAAATTATCGAGGAAATGAAAATTAAACGTCTTGTGGTCGACAGCATGACGCATTTCGAGTCCCTGTCGATGGACGAATTCCACCTTCGTGAAATCGAACGTACGTTCATCAATTCGCTCAAACGCGAGAACGTTACCAGCGTTTTACTCCGGGAAAACGACAGTTTGATGGGACAGGTAAGTCAGGTCACAAGTAAAATTCCCTTTATCGTGGATTCATATTTTCTTCTACGGTACGTGGAAATCGACAGCACGATCGCGAAAGCTTTTTTAATATTGAAAATGCGCGGGAGCGACCATCAGAAGGACATACGACGTTTTACCGTTACCTCGTCGGGAATTGAAGTCGAATCGAAATTTTCCGGCAGGGAAGGAATCATGAGCGGCATTACGCACCACACGCCACAGGACGCTTTTGTAAAAGCATTCGGAAAAAAATAATGGATATCCATTTTTCTCTGGGCATGAATGAGTTCCTGTGCGCAGGATATTATTTGTCAATGGTGTGCATCAATTTCATCATGTTTCTTTTTTCATCCTTTTATCGAAAAAAATTCAACCAGCCCTCGCCGCGCTGGGGATTCATCATTGCAACCGGTTCGGCATTGCTCTGCATTTTCATTCTTTTTTTCAGGGTGTCGCCATATTCTCCGGAATGGGGATATTTTCGGATATTCAGATCCTTGTGTTTGGCCGGGAGCGCTATAACGTCGGGGTGGAGCAGTGCGTATTTATTTTATACGATGAAAAGAACCCGTAAATAACGGACTATCCCATGGTAATAGTACACGGCATCGTTCTTTTCGACATTGCGTCCATTATCGCTATGCTGGTCATAGCCTCCTTGAGTAAAACCATGGGTGAAGCGCTCAAAATGCCTCCGTATTATAAATTTCTCTATTTATCCGCGACTATTATAGCGTTGGCGGCTATCGGCGATACCGCCGCGTATAGCATTCATGTTTCCTTTTTTAAAACGATTTCCCTGGCGTTTCGTTGCGCGGCCGGCTTCATTGCGTTGCCGGTTTGTTTACGCTATTGGAAATGGCTCATTTCCGAATTTTTCAAGAAATAGCCGGAGTTGACCGGACTAAACTACCAATAAAGGCCTTTCAAGCAATGAAGAAAAAAATACTTGTCATTGAGGATGAAGAAGACATCGCGAATCTCGTTAAATTGGTTTTGGAAACTGAGGATTTCGAGGTCCATACGATTCTTGATCCTCTCAAAGCGTACGAAACGGTAAAAGAATATCGTCCCGACGCCGTTTTGCTCGATTTAGCGATGCCGAAACTCAACGGGTGGGAGATTTTTAAAGTACTCCGCGGCGACCCCGATTTCATGCATGTTCCCATCGCCATCCTTACCGCGAAAACGCAGGCATTCGATGAAATGGTCGGGTTGCATGTAATGAAGGCGGACGCTTATATCACCAAGCCCTTCGGCAAACAGGAACTCATCGATAAAACCCATGAACTTTTCAGAAAAAAAACACACTAAACGCATTCTCATCGTAGACGATGAAGTCGATGTTTTGGACTTCCTAAAAATCTATCTGGTTAGTCTCGGATGGGAAGTTTCAATCGCGTCAACGATTCAGGAGGCGTTTGCGGAATTGGAAACGAATGTTTTTTTTCTGGTAATTACCGATATCGCAATGCCGGAAATGGACGGCCATGAATTTATCAGTAAATTGCATGAAAAACATATTCCCGTTGAAGTGGCGCTTATGACCGGGTTCGGCTACAATCCCAAACATACCCTTGTAAAAATTTTCAAGACGATAAAATATCCCTGCCTTTTCAAACCATTTAACCGCGCAAAAGTCGCCGAGACCGTTCAATCCGCCTGGGATCTTTATCACCAGGAACTGCCTCGTTAATAACGCGAAGGTTTTATAGCCCGACATCATTTATTTTTAGCGCATGTTAGCAAAAGACATCGTCATTACAGGCGCGCGCGAACACAATTTAAAAAACATTACCGTCACCATACCGCGTACGACCCTTACCGTTATCACCGGACTTTCCGGTTCGGGGAAATCATCGCTGGCCTTTGACACGCTCTATTCCGAAGGACAGCGCCGCTACGTTGAATCGCTCTCGGCATACGCGCGGCAATTCCTGGGCCTTATGGAAAAACCCGACGTCGACTCCATCGAAGGCCTCTCTCCTGCTATTTCCATCGAACAAAAGTCTACAGGCCATAATCCGCGGTCAACAGTGGGAACGATCACGGAAATTCATGATTATTTACGGCTCCTCTTTGCCCGCGTGGGTGATCCGACGTGTTTTAAATGCGGTCGCCCAATAGCCCGGCAAACGGTCCAGGAAATCACCGATAAAATTATGGAACTGCCCGCCGGCGCAAAATTCCAGGTCCTTTCGCCGGTCGTGTCGGGGAGAAAAGGCGAATACCGCGAACTATTCGAAAAATTGCGTAAGGACGGTTTCGTGCGCGTCCGCGTGGACTCGATAACCTATTCGCTTGAAGAGGAAATCCCGCTCGACAAGAATAAAAAACATTCCATTGAAGTTGTCGTCGACCGCCTTGTCAGCGCTCCTTCAATGCGGGGCAGGCTTACCGACTCGATAGAGACGTCGCTCAAATTAAGCGCCAACGGAACGCTCATCGTCGATTGCATCGGCGGCTCCCCCATCATTTTTTCCGAGCTTCTTTCCTGTCCGCATTGCGGCGTCAGCTACGACGAGTTGACGCCTCGTATGTTTTCCTTCAATAACCCGTTCGGAGCGTGTGAAGCATGCACGGGACTCGGCTATTTACTGGAGATCGACCCGGACCTCGTCGCGCCCGACCCATCCCTTACGCTTCTTGACGGAGCTATAGTTCCCTGGAACGCCGCCGCCACCATGGGCAGTTGGAACCACCAGATAATGCTATCGGTATGTAAACATTTCGGGATTCCGCTCGACAAACCATACAAAAACCTCACTGAGCGCCAGCGCGACATTCTTCTCAACGGCGCGGGCGACGAAAAAATCCTGATGAAATGGCAGCCGCGCTCCGGGGAAGGGTTCGGTCAATTCAATAAGCGCTTTGAAGGCGTCGTCCCGAACCTTCTGCGCCGTTACCGTGAATCCGCTTCCGAGGAAATAAAACGGTGGATTGAGGAATTCATGTCGCAGCGCCGGTGTCCTTCATGTAAAGGCGCCCGACTTCGAAAGGAAAGCCTGGCGGTTCTTATTCAAGGCAAAAATATCGCTCAATTGTCGGGCATGGCCATCGACGCGCTCAAATCGTTCTTTCTTGAATGCGACTTCACGGCTCGAAAGCGACAAATCGCCGGGCAAATCCTCAAGGAGATCGACCAGCGTCTGGACTTCCTCGTCAATGTTGGGCTGTCGTACTTGTCGCTGGACCGCGGCGCCTCGTCGCTTTCCGGCGGCGAGGCTCAGCGCATCCGTCTCGCGACACAGATCGGAACGAAGCTCACGGGCGTCATCTACATACTCGACGAACCCAGCATCGGTCTCCATCCGCGCGACAACGCGAAGCTTTTAGATACGTTGTTTTCCCTGCGTGATTTGGGCAATACCGTCGTGGTCATCGAGCACGACAAGGAAACCATGCTTGCCGCGGATTACCTGATCGACATCGGTCCGGGCGCGGGAAAACTAGGAGGATATCTGGTTGCCGCGGGTCCTCCGCGAGAAGTTGCTTCGAATCCTCGTTCCATCACCGGCGCATATCTTTCGGGCAAAAAAACCATCCCCAAACCCGCGCGACGCAGGAAAGGCAACGGGCATTTTCTGGAAATAAGCGGAGCGTCGGGCCACAATTTAAAGAACGTGAAGGCGTTGTTTCCACTGGGGAGCCTTGTTTGCATTACGGGGGTTTCAGGTTCGGGCAAAAGCTCCCTCATCAATGAAACACTCTATCCGGCGTTGGCGAAACTGTTGTACTCTACCAAAGCCACGGCGCTGCCTTTCACCTCGCTTAAGGGGGCCGCATTCATCGATAAAGTAATCGATATCGATCAATCCCCTATCGGTCGCACGCCCCGCTCGAATCCGGCAACCTACACCAAAACGTTCGACCATATCCGCACCCTTTTCACGTTATTACCGGAAAGTAAAATTCGGGGATATACGCCGGGACGTTTCAGCTTTAATCTTAAAGGCGGGCGGTGCGAGACATGCCAAGGCGACGGCCTCATCAAAATCGAAATGCATTTCCTTCCCGATGTGTATGTCCAATGTGAGGCGTGCCGCGGCAAGCGCTATAACCGCGAGACCCTCGAAATCACCTTTAAGGGGAAAAATATCGCCGACGTGCTCGACATGACCGTTGACGAGGCGCTTGTCTTTTTCGACCGCATTCCAGCGATAAAGCCCAAGCTCGCGGTTCTCTCCCGCGTCGGCCTCGGTTATATCCATCTAGGCCAGCAGGCCAATACGCTTTCGGGCGGCGAAGCGCAGAGAATCAAGCTTTCGGCCGAGCTAGCCCGCCGGTCAACCGGCAAGACATTGTACATTCTCGACGAACCGACCACCGGCCTTCACTTCGAAGACATTCTCATGCTCATGGGCGTCATATCCGAATTAGTGGAGTTGGGCAATTCCGTCATCGTCATCGAGCATAATCTGGACGTTATCAAGTGCGCCGACCACATCATCGACCTCGGCCCGGAGGGGGGCGACAAGGGCGGAGAGATCATCGCAACGGGAACGCCCGAGGAAATAGCGAGGAACCTCAATTCGATTACCGGGAAATATTTGAAGCCGTACTTGAAATAGCGACCATTGTAATCTACCGTGGGCTGAAATTGAAAGCGCCATGACCTCCGTAACTATTCTCCACATCGACATGGACGCGTTCTTTACGTCAACAGAACAACGCGACAATCCGGACCATATCGGCAAGCCCGTTATCGTCGGGGCGCAGCCCGGTCATCGAGGGGTCGTGGCCGCCGCAAGCTACGAAGCGCGAAAATTCGGCGTGCATTCCGCCATGCCGATATCCGAAGCATTCAAAAGATGCCCTGCGGGCGTATACCTGTCCCCGCGAATGGACGTTTACGTACGCGAATCACGGCTCATCATGGAGATACTTTCATCATTCTCCCCGCGCATAGAGCAGGTTTCCGTGGACGAAGCGTTTTTAGACATCACAGGAACGGAAAAATTGTTCGGTGCGCCATTGCAAACAGCGCACAGAATAAGCCGGACGATCAAGGAACAAAGGAAATTGACCGCGTCCATCGGCATTGCGCCAAACAAATTCCTCGCCAAGGTGGCCTCGGACATGAACAAGCCCGACGGCATTACGCACGTTCCATTCACCCGGGATGAAATTACGCAATGGCTTGCTCCCAAACCGGTGGGGAAAATATGGGGCGTAGGAAAAAAAACCGAGGAACTATTGCATGGGTTTCATATTAACACCATCGGTGAATTGCAGAAAACGGATAAAGGATTTCTCATTGACAGGCTCGGAGTTTACGGGGAAACATTGCATGATCTGGCGTTCGGTATCGACGAACGGCCTGTGGCAAACCGCGAAGAGAACAAGTCGATTTCGCGGGAACATACCTTCGAAAAAAACACCTCCGATCGTGATTTGATTCGTAAGATCTTGCTTAATTTGTCCCAGGATGTGGCACGGCAAGTGCGAAAGGCGAGGATAAAGGGGAAAACCGTTATTCTCATTTACAGGGGAAACAATTTTACGAAACATACGCGGCGAATGACGCTTTCCAATCCCACGAACGTGGCCAACGACATTTATTCAACGGTCCTTAAACTGATCGGAAACCTTCCGGATACAATGGAATTCCGGTTGATCGGCGCGGGTATATCGGGATTTGAGGAAACCTTGCAACTCGATTTGTTCGCAAAGGAATCCCCTAAAAAATCATGGGAGAAATCTGAAAAGGCGATGGATGATCTTGCGGTTAAATATGGTAAGGACGTGCTTGTCCGCGCGAGTGAATTGAAGTAAGGCGGGGACATGTCGTGCATCCGCGCCTTAAAATAGGAAGCCTTGAAGACAATGTATTTGCTTTATTCGTTAAAAAAGGCCTGCAAAGTGTTCTTACAGCTTAAAAGCCCGGCGGACCCACCTCTGCCGCATTTTCCCGCAATGAATACGAGGATTTTTGACATCCATGCCACGAACGCCGGCAAGGGCGCGGCGCTCCTATTGCTCCTGTGGCATCATTTGTTTTTTCAATCCCCGGAATACGGCTGTATCGTTTACAAAACCGCCTTGCTTGCGAAGGTATGCGTCGTGATGTTCGTCATGTTAAGCGGGTATGGGTTTTCGGAGTCCTTTAGACTGAAAAAACCGGGGCTTTTTCAATTCTATAAAAACCGTCTTATCGCCATCTATTCCAACTACTGGTTTATAGCGCTTATTTTCGTGCCCATCGGCGTCTTTTTCATGGGAAGAACGTTACAGAGCTCGTTTACCGGTCATCCTTACGTAAAATTTTTAATTCAAATGACGGGATTGCATAGATTCGTGTATAGCGACTATGGATATAATGCTACCTGGTGGTATATGAGCGTTATTATTCCTTTGATTATCCTCTTTCCACTGGTTCACTACACGGTCAAAAAATACGGGATATTCGTACTGCTTCTTCTCTTCGCACTTCTTATACCGAGAACGCCGATCATTCCTGTAATCAATGAATGGCTCTTCCCATTCGCCCTCGGCATATACCTATCGCAAAGAAGTTACATTTCGGCGATCAGCGCGTATTTAAACACTCTCGGATGGCCGCGTTATATTCTTCTTTTGGGCGTCATTTCCCTCATGGCGGTTTTAAGGATTTACTTTCCATCATTACATACAACGAAATTCAACTGGCTCTTCGGCCTCGCTATAATTCTTTTCATTTTTGAGTTGTCCAAGACGCTTCACATGATCGGTTCGCTCCTCAGTATGCTCGGCAAACACCTTTTTAATGTATTTCTCTTTCACTCATTTATTTATTCTTACTTTTGGAAGGATTTTATTTATTCGTTCAAACAGCCGATTATAATTTTTATGGTCCTATTATTGCTATGTGTAACCGTGTCGATCGTCCTGGAATACGTAAAGAAATTGATTGGTTTTTATTCCCTTACACAAAAAATTCAGCATCAGGGAGCGCCCGTCTCAACCGACATTCCTATATCGTTAGTGTAATTTGCCACTACCGCGAGGAAACAGTTATATTTTTCTTTACGCTTTTTTATTTTAATAAAGGGGAACCTCTATGAAAACATTCCGGTTTATTGCGGCATCGGCCCTGTTCATCACGGCCATTTTTTTCATGGCGAACGGAACCGCCCAGACGTCGTGGACTATTACTTCGCCGGGCGACAATGTGAAGGCAACGGTTCAATTAGCGGACCTCGGCGGCCAAGCCGATTATCCCGCGGGAACCCGGTTATACTTCACGGTATCGTCCGGGGGGCCCTCGGCGTATTCCGTAGTGGTGGAGGCCTCGCCCATGGGACTGGTGAGGTCCGACCGCACCTTCGTGGACGGACTGGCGTTCGTTTCGGAGGGCCAGCAGCGGACCATCGATTCAACGTATACCATGATAACGGGCAAGCGAAAAACGTGCAGAAATTATTGCAACGAGAAAATGTTGACATTTCAGACAACAGCCGGTGCCGCGTCGCTGCAACTAATCCTGCGCGCCTATAACGACGGATTCGCGTTCCGGTATCAATTTCCCGAAACAAACCCCGCCTCTTTGTCCATCACCAGCGAGGCGACGGGATTCAGATTGCCCGCGAGTTCGCTCATGTGGATAGTGCCGTATAACACAACGGCCGATGATTATGCTCCGGCTTACGAGGATGTCTGGGAGCGCAACGTGCCCGTGGGCTCCGGTCCGGGAGTTACCGCGAAACCGACCGACAGCACGTGGTGCTTTCCCGCGCTTTTTAAAACGCCCTCGAACTGCTGGGCGCTTTTGTGGGAAACCGACGTACTGCCAACCTACTGCAATTCGCGTTTGAGCGCCGCGAGTCAGCGCGTGTACCGGATCAAATTCCCTCCCGCCAATGAGTGGAAAGGCGACGGCGCGGTAAGCCCGTCAAACACGCTTCCGTGGACCATGCCCTGGCGCGTCGTCATAACGGGCGCCTCTCCCGGTGTTATCCTCGAATCAACGCTTTCGACCGACCTTGCCACTCCCTCCATGCTCAGTGACGTCTCGTGGATACAACCCGGACGCTCATCATGGTCATGGTGGTCCAACAACAACAGTCCAACCAATTACAGTCTCATAACGCCATTCATCGATTGCGCATCGACCATGACGTGGGAATATAGTTGCGTGGACGCGGGTTGGAATACGATGACCAATGGAACGTGGCAGCAACTGGCTGCATATGCGGCCTCTAAAAACGTCGGCCTTACCCTTTGGTATAACGCGGCGGGACCTTACAGCGCGATTACCACGGCCCCGCGCGACAAGATGTACGATTCAACCATCCGCAATAATGAATTCAAGACCATAAGCACCGCGGGAGTCAAGGGAGTTAAAATCGATTTCTGGCTCAGCGATAAGCAAAAGGCCGTTAAATATTATTTCGACGTTTTCAGGGACGCGGCAAAATACCATCTTTTCGTTGATCCTCACGGATGCACGGTTCCCCGTGGATGGCAACGAACCTACCCCAATTGCATTACGGCCGAAGCGAACCGAGGCGCTGAAAATTACATCTGGTTTCCCGCCGATGAGGACCGTTTCCCATGGCAGAATACCATGCTGCCTTTTACGAGAAATGCGGTAGGTTCCATGGACTGGACGCCGGTGACGTTCACAAATAATATAAACCCCCATAAAACAACCTATGGTCATGAGCTGGCCACGTCGATTATTTTCGAGTCGGGTATCCAGCATTTCGCCGACCGGGTCACGGGATATACGACACCTATCATAACAACGGGCGTTCAAACGTTTCTTAAGCAAATTCCCGTGACATGGGATGATACGAAGTACGTTCAAGGATACCCCGGAACCTGGGTAGTTCTTGCGCGGCGCAAAGGAAACGACTGGTACGCGGCGGGCATCGTGGGAGACACGGCGCGCACGATGAATGTCGCGCTATCGTTTTTGCCGAAAGCGCCGGCCACGTATCGTATGACGCTTATTACCGACGGCGCCACCGCCACCAGCTTCACCGAAACGTCGGATACGGTCGGTTCAACGGATTCAATCAAGGTAAATACTCCCCTGCGGGGCGGATGGGTCGCGAAATTAGCTAACCTTATTCCCCCGGTCGCCCTGCCGGACTTCACGAAAGGCATGCCCGCAGCGCCGATAATTTCCACCAATACCTTCAGGGTAGCGGGAAAGTCGTTTAATCTTCCAAGCGTCTATAATGGACAAAAAGTATTGATTTCCCTGTATAGTCCTCGAGGCAGCCTGCTGAAAAGAGCGATGTATACCAAGAGGGTCGTCAACATCGAACGAGACCTCGCCCTTTCACCGGGCGTGTACGTGGTAAGGGTTGACAAGAGGGATTAATTATACTACATAGTAGTCAAAATACGGGTTCGTCCTAAATTTAGCGGCATCTAATAACAGCCCTTCGGTCCTTTGCGCCCCCTAGCCCCCGCAGGGGGCATGATTGGGTAAAATTGAATCTAAATTCTCCCCCTGCAGGCAAGGGAACCTTGGGGGGGGTTGATAAAAAGGGCGGGTTCTAAACCCGCCCTTTATGTTTTTTTGAACGCACTTCCATAAACAGCGCGATGCCGCTTTAAACGGACCTTACCTGACGATAAGTACGGGTTTTTCTATCGTTCGTCCGCCCGCCTGGAACGACACGAGATATCTGCCTTGCGCAAGGCCCGACGGAAGAGATATCGCATGCTCCCCTTTGAGCATCATCCCGCTTATCGAGCGCACAAGCCGGCCATGCATTGAATAGAGCCGCATTGTCACCGTCGCGTCCGCGAAAAGGGAAAAACCGACGCCGTGATTATCAATGGTCATGCCGGGGCCTTGATGGTTGATGGTTTGTCTCCGGTCCGCGATTCCGCTCGTGACCGGTGAGGTAAGAATCGTACCGGCCTCGCCCACGGCAACGAATAAATTATTACCCCATGTCACGCCGTTCAAATTTACGGCAACATTGGAATTTTCGGTTGTCCAGGTCGTGTCGTCGGGAGAAGACATTATGGTTCCCTGCGCGCCGACGGCGACACTGCGGTTGGCATGACCGGTTATACCGAAAATAAAATTTTCAAGATCAGGAGAATAGTTAGCCCACGTAATGCCGTCCTTCGATACAACGAAAGCCGAGCTTACCGCAATAAACGCATTGCCGCACCATGCAACGGAGAGCAGACCGTCGGGCTCATCCGCCGTTTGTTGCGTCCAGGTAGTCCCATTTGGGGACGTGTTTACCGTTGCGCCCATATCGTCAAAACCGACGGCCACGAATTTATTATTCCCCCATGTAACGCCGTTAATGGCCGTTGAAGTACCGAATGTACGTCTCGTCCAGGCGGACCCGTCCGGAGATGTTACAACGGCGCTATCGGCGCCGACCGCGACGAAAATCGAGCCGCTCCATGCGATCCCGTGGAGGTCTGAAGTCGTTTTCGATGTCTTTGCGGCCCAGACGGCGCCGTTTGAAGAAGTTAGTATCGTGCCGCCTTCCCCAACCGCGACAAAAATAGAGGCATTCGCATTTACGGCATAAAGCGTTTTTGTAACACCCGATGTTTTTGACGCCCACGTAACGCCGTCGGCGGAAGTAACAATAGCTCCATTCGCGCCGACCGCGACGAACATACTATTCGCATAGACGACTCCATTCAACAATTCCGTTGTGGGCGAAGGACTTATGGGCGTCCATACTTGTCCCATCGTTGTCACGACTGTCAATCCGAGCGTCATAAGCGCGGCAATAACCTTGAACCGAAGGCGAGGATTCATCCTCATTGTGCGAATCAGCATACGGGGATCTCCTTTATAGGGGGTTAATATTTATAGAATACGGTTTTTTCGAAAGCGCGGTTATCGACCTTCATGCTAAGAAAATAGATGCCGGAAGGTAATCCGTTCAATTCTTTCCATGTAAATGCCCCTTCCGTGTTCATTATCGCCGCGCGTTTTTCGGCTATAAGCTTCCCGTTCATGGAAAATACATCGAATTCCGCGTTTCCAGTCGCAGGCTCGGAAAAATCGATCGTTAAGGAACCTTGGCGTAGCGTAATTGAACGGAACGCTGAAGAAGCGGATGCAGTGAACCGCATGCCGCTGGAAGGCCCAACGGTATCCTTGTATACCGTCGCGCCGTGCGTTGAGTGTCTGAATGTGGTATCCAGGCTATAGGGGAAAATCCATGAGGCTTTCAGGTCCGGCTTGTTGGGATTGAAGGTCGCGGTATCGAGCAGATATTTCTGAAGATCGATTCCCGCCGCTTTCAGCCCCGTATGCGATACCCATTTCGCAAGTTCGTATCCGCCGAAGTCGCAGAAGTGCGTGTCGTCCGTCGGCGCCGGTTGATCGGGCCATAAAGGGCTGGCCGGCGCGTAGCAGTAAATAGCCTTGGTATTTCCGCCATACGCCGAGGTGCCCAAGGCCGCTTTCATGTGAATGACCGCCGCGTTAAGGTCGACAAGCTTCGCCCCCGACAGCGTTTTCGCGTAATCACGGGTATATTGCGCGTAACTGCCGATTGATGACGCCGTGTCGTTGTCACCGGAACGCGCGGTAGGCGTAACGAAAACCATTGTCGCTCCATGCTTTGTCGCGCTATCGTAGTATGTTTTCATATTCGTCTGAAACTGTGATTGCGAAACCGATCCTTTTGAATCATTATGCCCGAACTCGAAGAAAAGATAGTCGCCTGGTTTCATGACGCTGCATATTTTTTTCAGTCTTCTACCGCTCAAAAAACTGCTTGATGTCAAGCCTGATTTCGCGAGGTTGTTGACGATGATGCTCGAAGTGTAGAATCTCTCCACGAACTGGCCCCAACATGCCCACGGTTCGTCTTCCTGTTCCACGCAAGTTGAGTTACCGCACAAATGCAATGTTATGCCCGAATCCACTTTGGCCAAATCCAACCCGCCGATGCACGGCCGGGCGCCGCAGAATTCAAAAGTCAATTTATGGTCCCAATTAAGAGCGGTGGGGGGATATTCGCGACCATAGGAGTTGTCCAGGCCCACGCTTTCGGACGTGCCCGCAATAGCAGGCTCCCGCCGTACGACCGTAAACGTCCGCGTGACGAGCTCCCCTTTCGCCGTATGGAGGTTCTCTAAAAGAAGCCGGCGGCCTTCCGCCTTGATCGTCGTCGTCGCGGTATCGCCGGGATCGCCGATATAAAACGTCACGGTATAATTGCCTTCAGGCACGTTAACGGAAAAATAAAAAGACGAAAAACCATTGCTATGGGATTTCGTGTATACAAAATCCCTGTTCAGGTTGTCATTGGAGCTTCCCCGGGAAAAAGCCCCAAAGGCGGTTGAATCCCAATTTTCAAACCCGAAAGTCCCGTTTACATTGTCATTAGCATAAGTCGCGGTATATTTATTGGCGGGAGTTGCTTTGGTGTATCCCACCACGGGAGGATTTGTGGAAATTCCAAAATCAAATTTGTAACTCGTCTGCGCCTGTATTTGAACGCTTAAAAGCGAAAGTATCATCATAAACAGGAATGGCGTTCGAAGGATGAGCGGGAAATCGGCTTCATATGGTTTTTTAGCGACACATTTCGTCATTGCATACTCCTTATAATTATTAAAGATTACAATAATCCTTAAAAAATGATCCATGCTTTTTAATAAATAATAAGTATATGGTATCAGGATCTATAAAATGTATTCGTTCTGAGTACAAACAAACTGAGCGGTTTTTTATCCGCTTTTTGGGTTAGGGAATAAATTTAAACTAAAATGTACTGTATTTTTTCCAATAATTTATATAATTTCCTTATATTATCATAGTATAGTTGTATTGCAATAATTAACCGGTTGGGGGGAATTCCATGCTGCGTAAAATGACGGTGTCGTTTATGTTTTTTTCCGCTATTTTCCAAATCAACGCTTTAGCTCAAATAACACAGCGACAGTATTTGTCCGGAACCGGCAAAGACAGCACGGTTTCATGGAATTTTTTTTTAACAACCGGGCGAAATAGCGGCTCATGGACAACAATCCCCGTTCCTTCGAATTGGGAGCTAAAAGGCTTTGGCGGCTATTATTACCAAAGCGACCCCACAACGGCTGAACAGGGAAAATACCGCTATACGTTCAGGGTCCCTGCAACCTGGAGCCAATCGACTGTCGCCATTATCTTCGAAGGAGTCATGACCGACGCGCAAGTGCTCGTCAACGGCCAATCCGCGGGACCAACGCATCAAGGCGGGTTCTACCGTTTCAAATACGATATAACCGGTCGAATCAATTTTAACGATACGAATTTGCTCGAAGTCAACGTTTCCCGCGCTTCCGCCGATGCGTCGGTCAATAACGCGGAGCGCAGAGGAGATTACTGGAATTTCAGCGGTATTTACCGGCCGGTTTATCTGGAAGCATATCCCAAAGAGCATATCGACCGCGTTGCCATTAATGCCAAATCCGACGGATCTATAGGGATCGATGTTTACCCCATAGGCGTCGCCACCGCAACTTCGATTTCCGCCCAAATTCGCTCGAGCGACGGCACTGCCGTGGGAGCGCCTTTTTCAGCGACCATAACGCCGGGGTTAGCCTCGGCCCGCCTCACGTCGACCGTTTCCAATCCGGGACTATGGTCCGCCGAAACGCCGACGCTCTATAAGCTTGACGTAACGCTTATGGCGGGCGCGACCACACTGCATTCCATAACGGAAAAATTCGGTTTCCGCACCGTTGAAGTTCGAACGGGCAGCGGCATTTATGTCAACAATAAGCCCATGAAATTCAAAGGTATTTGCCGCCACTGCTTTTGGCCGACCGAAGGCCGAACGCTCAACCGCGCCATTTCGCTGTCCGACGCGCTCATGATCAAGGACATGAACATGAACGCGGTGCGCATGTCGCATTATCCGCCCGACGTGCATTTTCTCGATCTCTGCGATTCGCTGGGCCTGTATATCTTCGACGAACTCGCGGGCTGGCAGCATCAATACGACGCGGGCATCGGCAAGCAACTCGTCGACGACATGATTGCGCGTGACGTCAATCATCCCTGCATCGTCATGTGGGACAATGCCAACGAAGGCGGCTGGAACACCTCCCTGGACGCGGAATACGGGGCCCGTGACCCGCAAAAGCGCGGCGTCATGCATCCGGGCGGGGGCGTTTTCAACGGCATCAACGACGTCCATTACGAAACCTATTCAACCGTTCAATCGAGCCTTAACGGATCGACCATTCACCTGCCCACGGAGTTTCTGCATGGTCTTTATGACGGCGGCCTGGGCGCGGGTCTGTACGATTACTGGAATTTAATGTGGCCGAAACCCATTTCAGCCGGGGGCTTTCTTTGGGCGTTTCTTGACGAAGGCGTGGTGCGCACGGATCAAAACAACATCGTCGATACCCATGGAAACAACGCCCCCGACGGCATCGTGGGGCCTTACCGTGAAAAAGAGGGAAGTTATTTTTCAGTCAAGGAAATATGGTCGCCGGTTTATATCGACATGGATACGCTTCCCGCGTCATTCAGCGGGACTATTCCCGTTGAAAACCGGTACGACTTCACCAACCTCAGCGCCTGTTCCTTTTCATGGAAGCTTGTCAATTTTGATTTTTCCACCTCCGATACCGGACGGATTGTCGCAAAAACCGGGACCGTGACGGCGCCCTCGGTCCTTCCGCGCGCGCAAGGACAGTTAGCGCTCAATTTACCCGCGGATTGGAAGAATTATCAGGGGCTCTTGCTAACGGCCCTCGATCCGTTTGGCCGCGAAATATTTACCTGGTCGTGGATGATTAAAAGCGCGGCGGATATACGAAAGTCAATTGTCGATACAACCAGCGCGGCCGCGGCAAGCTTTGTTCAAGCAACCGACAAAATCACCGTAACGGCAGGGCAAATGCAATACGTTTTCAGTAAGGCCACCGCCCGTCTTTTAAGCATTCAAAAAAACGGCAAGGGGATATCGCTGACCAACGGACCAGCGCAAACCCAGGATACATCGGTCGTAAGCTCCATAACGGCCGCCGTCCAAAACGGCGCGGTCGTGATAGCCGCGCAATTGTCAAAAGGCCTGCAATCAATCACGTGGACCGTTTTCGGCAGCGGCTGGTGCAAATTGTCGTATAGTTATTCCTTGAACGGGAGCTATGATTATTACGGCGTCAATTTTGACTATCCCGAAGCCAAGGTAAACGGTTTGCAATGGCTCGGAAAAGGCCCTTATCACGCCTGGAAGAACCGGCAAAAGGGCATGGCGTATAATGTTTGGCGCAATACCTTTAATAACGGCATTGCCGGGGAAAAGTGGACATTCCCCGAATTCAAGGGCTATTTCCAAAAAATGTTATGGGCCAAGCTGATTACTACCGAAGACACGATTAATTTCCTTTTTGACAACGACGATGTTTTCCTGAGGACCTTCACTCCGGGGCTCGGCGCATCGCCCGCGAGCGTAACGTCGGCGTTTCCCGGAGGAAATATCTCGTTTTTGCAGGGGATCGCGCCCATTGGGAATAAATTTCATGCCCCGAATCAAACCGGGCCCCAGGGGCAAAAAAACGCCGTGACCGGATCGTTTAATCAAACCGTATATATGAATTTCGGAAAATTAAAAGGCCTTACGGCCATTCAGCCGAGAATTGCTGAAAACCAGCAAGGTCCGGGTCTTGAAATCCGTTCAAAAAGCCCAGGACTTTCGTCAATCAGGTTCTTTTTGCCGGCCAATACTGAAAGCCATATTGTGATCAGCGACGTGCTCGGCAGGACAATCAAGGCCTTTTCCGGGGCCTCGGCGAAAACCGGATGGCAAACAATTGATGTACGGGGAATTTCAAGCGGCGTATATTTCGTTCGCTTGACGATTGTGGGAAAGACGTCCGTTTCGGATAAGGTATATTTCCTGCCTTAGCGGAACAATACAATAAAAAATATCAGGAACGCAAAGTGCGCTCAATCGCTATGTAGCGCGAAAGGTTACGGAATCGAAATAAAGGCGTAACCCGCAGCGATCGACCTTTCCGGTTTCGGCGGTACACCGAAGCAATGGCTACTACTTGTCCTTTTTTCGTGAGTACCTTTACTGACGACCCAGTTGACTATAAAGGAGAAATGATATGAAAATTATTTTGGTAGCTATAACCGCAGGGTTGTTGATCATAGGATTACTGGTAACGGCGTCAGTTTTTGCACAGGATTCCAAGCCTAATAATGATAAAAAGGAGGCGAAGATGAAAAAGTCTATCGGAGCGAAAACCTTTGTTTTTCCCACGCCTGTTTTTGTCGTAGGATCGTACGACAAATCCAATAGGCCGGATGAAATGGTCGTTGCCTGGGCCGGTATATGTTGTTCCAAGCCGCCTTGCGTCGCCATCTCCATAAGGGAGGCCACATATACTTACGGCAATATTATGGCGCGTAAGGCCTTTACGATCAGTATCCCTTCGGAGAAATTTATCCAAGAAGCCGATTACTTCGGGATCGTTTCGGGCCGGACGGAGGATAAGTTTGCCGCAACGAAGCTCACGCCGGTAAAAAGTGATCTGGTGGATGCTCCGTATGTTAAGGAGTTTCCATTTGTTGTCGAATGCTCCGTAACCCAAATTGTAAAATTAGGATCACACACGATGTTTATTGGCGAGATTAAGGACTTAAAGGCCGATGAAGCAATACTGGGGAAAGATGGAGTACCTGAGATCGAGAAGATAGCCCCTATGATTTTTAATCCAGCAAACCACTCCTATTATGGCATTGGTAAATATTTAGGCGATGCATTTTCGGAGGGAAAGAAGATAATAAAATAAACTAAGCGGTATGGAATAATTTCATCTGATCGATCCGCCCCAAAAGGAACATAAAAAAGCGATGAGTTTGTTGAGGTAACTTTACATTTTTAATGGGCACCGTACGGGTCGCGCTAGGCCCGATGCAGCCGCCTATACTATCGTCGCCTCGACGGAAGCAACGACATGACGAAGAAGCGCGCTACAGACAAGACTGCAGTTGTTTTGGGCTGGCGCTGTTGTAGGCCCCTTAAGGCAAGCGAAGCGCAGCGTTTTGGAAGCGGCTGTGTTTTTTTTCTTCGCGCGCGCCCTTACCTTGTCTTTAAAGCTGCTTTGGTTTTTTGTCCATATGAGGTGCTGCGATGAAGACTTTTTGTCGGATATTTTTCAAGTTGTATTTGCCGGCCCAGAAAGATTTTAGCCAAACTCTGATATGGTACATCTTGCTTGTTTGCCAAAACCTTAAGGCTTTCAAGCAAATCAATCGGCAATCGTATTGAAATTGATTTCAAGGTTGGTTTTAGATTCGGGAAAACGGCTTTATGCGCTTCTGAAATATCAAAATAATCAAGAGGCGAGTGGTCTGCCCAAAACGCCCTCTCTTCATCTTCCGTTTTAAAGCTTGGCGCCTTTTTAGCTTTCGTGTGTCGCATAATAACCTCTTTCCTTTTTATTCATATCACGGGCGGAAATAATCCGAATTAATTGGTTCCTTTTAGTAAAAACAATCGTAAGGTTTCGGCCATCATTTGTTTTTCCAAAAGCGGCATATCGGGTTTCTGAAGAGGAATGCTTCTCGTCAGGGATGATAAATAGTGGGTCATTGAAAAACATCTGTTCTGCCTCAAATGCTTCCACACCATGCTTAAGGCGGTTTTTATCTATGTTGCCGCCACCCCACTGAAATCCATGAAAATCAAAAAAGTATTCTGTAATCATTATTTAATAATGTATATCTCACACATATACAAGTCAAGTACTTTATTGAAACCTCTCATTTCCACTTTTCTTGTCAAAGTAATTTGGGACGGACGTGCTTTATTGCTTTAACTGATTTTATTTTCTATGGCCAATCTTTCCCCATAGTCAAGCATGCGTGACCGCTCCATGGATAACGATCCAGTTCTGAAATAGTTTTGCATATTCCAGCGCGGATCGGATTCAGATGTATATAACGGATAAGACGCTCGATATACCCTTGATCCTGCGTTACAATCGATTTGAAGCGGTTCTGAAAAACATAGCCGGTGGTTTTGCTTTTTTTACGGAACCATTGCGCGTATTTCGAATTGAGCGGCCGCATCAGTTCACTGAGAGGCCGTTCATTCAAACGCAACAAAAGATGATAATGATTGTCCATCAGGACCCACGCATAGCATTTAAAATTGCTGCGCGTTAAACCGTGCGAAAGGAGCGAAAGAAAATATTCCCGATCTTCTTTTTCGGTGAATAGAGATCGACCTTCGATGCCGCGGGCCATGACGTGGTGTAACGCACCGGGAATGGATAATCGGGCTATGCGTGGCATGTCTTAAAATATATTCAAACAATCAATAAAGCAATTAAGCACGTCCGTCCCCTGAACTCGCGACGGGCGGTTCTTAAAGGGAGGTAAACAGTATTGCAAACAACGTCTCACGCTTGCTGAAGTTGCCGCATTGCCGACATGACACCGCCCAAGCAAAGCGAGTGGACGGTGCAAAGGCATACAAAGCGGCAATTTGCGGCGGCTCTTTGGCCGCCCAGCAAGCGTGTGTTGGTGGAAGTGATGCCCGTTTGTCTTGATTTCTTGCAGTGGCGCATGTTTTTAATTGCATTTTCTGTTTCAAGGGCAGGGGTGCTTTTCTTATTCTTGCATTTTGATGGCGCAACCCTCAAATTCTTTTTGCCTCCGGTCCTTTTTTGTTGCAAAATTGGGTTACCTAATCAAGGGCATTCCAATGGAGGGCTTTCATTCGATTTGAAAATGACAATGCTATTTCAGGGTCATATTTGGCCACAAACCTAATCCGCCCTTCCAAGGATGAGGGCAAATCCTTTATTCGGCCTTCGCCTTTCGGATCATAAGTAGCTTGAACGACTACGGGACTTTCAGACTCACATATCTTAAGCAATCTCTCAATTTCATGGATTTGAACTAAAGGAACATGTGGTGAGCTGCGGCTCACTTCGAGCCCAACGACTACTGGCTTTTCGCTTCTTGCCTTGAAACGTGTCTTTTTATTATTAACGGTAAAGCCAAAGGGCTTTACTGAACCCACCAAAAATGGGATTGATTTCTGAACAGCATCTGATCTTCCAGAAACAACAATATCATCGATCCACCGTGTTCTCATTAATTTGTTTTTCTTGGCAATTTTCAAATGTTCAATGTCAAGATCAAAAGCAATCAGATTTGCCATCATGGGACTTGTAGGGAATCCCAGAGGTAGTGCCTTATCCAAAGTAATAAGATCAGTTAGGATACCAGCAATTTCAGAAGAACATTTAGCCCGTTGAAAGAATTTACCCCAGCGTTGCATAAAAATGTGATAGAACTTGAGGCTAAGTCAAGCAGCTTTTGTCAAATTATCGATATACGCAGTGAAAAGTTTTTCGATGTTTTGATCTGCGCTGACCGTAAGGGTGGTC
>Ga0224523_1000065_pt1 | contig 73716 bp, 60 predicted proteins | sample CFST50metaG_FD_182732 | JGI IMG/M metagenome (GOLD analysis project Ga0224523, IMG submission 182732) | Peat soil microbial communities from Stordalen Mire, Sweden - C.F.S.T50 | ecosystem: Environmental > Terrestrial > Soil > Wetlands > Peat | place: Sweden: Norrbotten County, Stordalen Mire... | reverse complement strand
TCTCATAACGTTTTAAGAAAATTACCCCGATTTATAGCTGTTCAGAGCTTTTTCGGGGTTTTTTCTTAAAATTAATGAGATTTAACTATTTGTCAATCAGTAGTTTTCACTATTTATGAACATCCCATTTTAATACTTTTGATATATCTCTTGCAGTTTTCTGCGATTTGCCGTTAAGATCAATATTAACAGTGTAATAAGGAAGAAGAATGGTATTATGCTTTTACCGTAATACATTGCTCCGTTATCTCTTTTTGTAGGCAATGAAAAATCACTAAGTATTGTAACAATGCCTTTATATAAGTCTCTTTCGGATTCAAGATTCTGTTTTCTGGCATAAAGAAAATATATGTCATTATATACAAGCTGGGTTTTCTGTTCCTGCATAAAGACGATCTGTCCGCCACTTCCGGGTTTCATGTTCCGGGTTTCTTCAAAATATTTCACTTTCTGGAGGCTGTCCAGCTCAAGAACATCATAGCTAAGTCGTACAAGAAGATCGTGGTTTTGTTTCAATCGTACCCTGTTTCTTTGCTGAAATAGGGAATCGTTCTCAATAAACTTAATGATCCCATCGCGGACTGAATTCAGGTCCAGCGGGTAATTAATTTTTACACGGATATTAAGCCTGTCTTGCATCCTTACGTTATTTGTATCAGATGGACTGTGATTACCTTTATAATCTACATAATCCGGGATACCGTCGCGGCTCTGATCAATAATCCAGAAAGCACTGATGTCAGATATATTTTTAACTGATTCTGGTTTCATTTCCAATGCCTGTGATAAGCCGGTTGAATTATTTTCAGTACATAAGCTATGCAGTTTATTAATTTTAGAGATCAGCTCAGCTGTTGTACCGGAATTATCTCTGTGTGTCTTCAAGTCCAGTGATGCAAGATTATTTCTGAACACCATATCTGATGTATAAGAGGAATCAGAAGTGTTTTTTAAAAGAAATGACAGACCTATACCTGCAACAACACTTAATCCGAGGGGTAGCCACCTTTTTACCATAAATACAAATGATACAAGAAAGGCTCTTCCTAAAGCATTGCCCCACCTGTTTAATGTTCTGCCCATTCTTTTGAAAAGATCGAGCAGGTCTATCTCGTCATTCCTAACATTTTTATCCGGATTTGTGATTTCAGACATATATTGAAAATTGGCTGGTTATTTATACAAATATATTCATTTTTCGACTGAATACAAGTGTCTTTCAAACGGTTCAGATTTGTTTGAATACTTTAAGCGCCAGATCGTTCATTAATGGTTTATAATCCTGGACAAATTCTCCTGTGACACGGTTGCCAATAACCAGGCAAATTGTCAATGCTTTGTGACCAAGCAATGCGGACAATCCGTATATGGCTGAGCTCTCCATTTCATAGTTGCTTATGGTCCTTCCCCTGAAGGAAAATTCTGCCAGCTTGTTGTTTATTTCATTATCAAATGTTTCAAGCCTCAGCCTTCTGCCCTGCGGCGCATAAAATCCCGGAGTCGAAATGGTTATACCCTTTTTGAAATCTTCATTTTGAAATAACTCAATAAGCTCTCTATTTGCATTTACGGCATATGGGTAAGAGAGTGTATCGGGCCACTCAAGATAATCAGCCAGGTAATCAGCCAGTCCGGTATCGAGAATCCAGTCATAGCCCTCATAGAAATGCAAAAGGCCATCAAAACCTATTGCTGTCTCAGTAAGCACGCATGAACCTGCAGGAACATCGGCCCTTAGTCCACCAGATGTTCCCAGCCTTATAAAAGTCAGTGATACAGGCTCTTCATTGACAATCCCTGTGTTCAGGTCAATATTGAAGAGGGCATCCAGTTCATTTACCAGAATGTCAATATTATCAGTTCCTATCCCTGATGAGATAACAGTTATCTCTGTATTCTCAAATGACCCGGTGACAGTATGAAATTCTCTGTTCTCTTTCCGCACCCTGATATCCTGCATTAGTGATGCCAGCATATCGACCCTGCCGGGATCGCCGACAATAATTATTTTATTTGCAATATCTCCTGGAATCAGATTCAGATGATATATACTTCCATCTTTATTGGTAATGAGCTCTGTCTTCTTTTGCATAATCAGAATTTAAGCTCAAATTTAATATAATCCGTTATAACTTCAAATCATACTAAACGGAGACTCACAAACGGAATTATTGTAGACCGGATCAAAAGGTTGAAGATTTTTTAGATTCTTATTATTGCGTAAATGGGCTATTCAATGTTAAAAACGCGACAATAATTGCTTCAGTTTTGTTTCCGCAACTTTTAAGTTGTATTCAAAACTAATAAGTCGCGTTAAGGAATCAACAAAACTACCTTCCGCGAGACTGACCTCAAGGGAAGTTGTCTCTCCAAATCTAAGTCGCTGAATAGAAATTTCCAGATTTTCTTTAGCTAATATGGCGTTGTCCTTTTCAATTCTCAATAGGTTCATTTGATTTTCAAATTGAGTAAGAGCATTTTGTAATTGCTGATTCATTTGTAACCTGATGCTTTCAAGATTGTACTCATCAGATGATACTTGAATTCTGGCAGTTCTTATCTGCCGGCTTGCGTTTCCAGCCTGATATATTGGTATTGAAATTGAGCCTCCAACTGATGGGCCAATGGTCCGGCTTCTTACCGGATTACTTTCCGGAATATTGCTCTGAAATAATCCATAGCCTGCATTAAAGTTAATCTTAGGAAGCAGCAGTGTATTCATTTCTTTAAGGGAAAGTTTGGATACGTCAACTTGCTTTTTATAAGCAAGTATGCTAGTATTGCTTGAATCAAGTTTCTGAGCCAATTCCTTCTTGTCACCTAAATCGTTTATCGGTATCGAATCAAGCACATCGAACTGGATATCTGGATTTCTGCCTAGCAACTGGTTTAATGTTCTTTTTGATGCTATGATTATTGTTTGCTGATTTATGGCGTTTTCCTGATAAACATTCAAATCAATTTTAGCCTGCAATAAATTCGTCTTTGGAGAAAGTCCTGCATCATAAGATATCTGTGAGATTTTTACACGCTCGAGATTGTAAGTAATGACTTCGTTGATAGAAGCAAGTTCCTGTTTTTGCCTTACTACGTCGTAATATGCAAGAATCGCATCGAACTCTGTTTGCAGAACCCTGTCCCTGAATTGAATTTCCCCTAAAGCCTGAATCTCGTTCAGTTTTCTTTTAGTTACAAACATCTTTCCTCCGTCAAACAGAGTCCAGTTAAGTCCGACACTAGCATCAATAGAATTGGAATTAGCATTGGTTACTGTCGATGATGTGCCGTCTGAAAATTTTTGCTGGACATTATTGGCAGTAGAATAGCTTTCAGATCCATTTATACTTAAAGTTGGCAACATACCAGCATTGCCGGTAGTATTGTTGACACTGTCGCTAGTGGCATTGTTCCTGGCGATCAGGATGTCATAATTATACTTCAATGCTATACCGACTGCGTCTTGTTCCGTAATTAATTTCTGAGTATAAGTACTTGGTATTAAAAACACCATTAAGCTTATAGTCAGAATGATTTTTTTCATGGAAATATACTTTTTCACTTAATCTCAATATTTGTGTCTTCTGAAATTTTATGCTGCAACTTTTTGTCTGCCATTAATATATACATAACTGGAATCACAAATAATGTCAGTATCAGAGCAAAAAGCAATCCGCCAACAACAACTATTCCCAAAGGAACGCGACTCGAAGCTCCAGCTCCTAAAGCCAGCGCGATTGGCAGAGCCCCGAAAATGGTAGCCAGTGAAGTCATCAGTATAGGACGCAGACGGGAAGCAGCAGCCTCAAAAGCTGCTTCCGGGATGTTTAGTCCGGCTTTACGTTTCTGATTGGCAAATTCAACGATAAGAATTCCATTCTTTGTAACGATACCAATAAGCATTATCATTCCAATTTCAGAAAATATGTTTAAAGTTTGTTTAAATACCCACAGGGAAAGTAATGCGCCAGCAAGAGCCATAGGTACCGTAATTATAATAATAAAGGGATCGCGGAAACTCTCAAACTGAGCAGCCAGGATAAGATAGATAAGTACTATTGCGAGTATCAGTGCAAATAAAATATTGGAACTGCTTTCGACAAAGTCGCGCGATGCTCCAAAAAGATCAGTATGAAATGATGTGTCCAGTAGTTTTGCCGAGATCTTACGCATTTCAGCAATTCCTTCACCAAGAGTCCTTCCTGGTGCAAGGGTTGCTGAAATAGTAGCAGACTTATAGCGGTTAAAATGATATAGAGTAGGAGGACTGCTGCTTTCTTCAGTTTTTACCAGGTTATCGAGCTGTATCAATTTGCCGGTTCTGCTTCTTACATACAATGAGGTAATATCCTTGGGCTGACTACGCTCAGAACGTTCAACCTGACCGATTACCTGGTATTGTTTTCCATTCCTGAGAAAATAGTCGTACCTGCCGCCACTTAAAGCTAATTGTAAAGTAGAAGATATATCGGATTCGTTTACACCAAGATTTGTTGCTTTAAGCCGGTCAACTGTGAGGTTGAGCTCTGGTTTGTTGAATTTTAAGTTCACGTCTACGTTGCTGAATATAGAATCTTTACGAGCTGCATCAAGAAACTTTGGAAGTACATCCTGAAGCTTATTAAATTCCAGGTTTTGTATTACAAACTGAACCGGCAATTGCGATCCTCCCGACATAGAAGTAGTAATAGTCTGTTCCTGGGTTGGTATAATTCTCGCTTCCGAATAACGCCGGAATATCTTTATCAGTTTGTCATATACCTGTTGTTGGGTGGTTTCTCTTTGATTAGGCTCCGTAAGAAATAAATTAATTCCTCCGACATTTGTGCTGGATGGACCACCTCCACCTCCTGACCTTGCAAAGGATAACCGGGACTCAGGAATACTGTCAGTCATTTGCTGAGAAATCCTGTCGACTAAAACTTTTGTATAATCAAAATCTGCTCCCTCTGGTGCAGTAATTGTAGCCCTGATAATACTATGATCTTCCAACGGTGCCAATTCTGACTTTAAGAATCTTAAAATGGTAAAAATCATTATTATGCACATAATAGGTACGGTAATTGAGATCCATTTATGTTTGATAACATAGCTTAGTACATATCTGTAACCTTTATCGAGACCAGCATAAAATGGTTCGGTAGTGATATAAAAGCGTGAATGTCCGATTCTTGATCCGCCAAGTCTTATATTCAGCACTGGTGTCAGAGTAAGAGATACAAAAGCTGAGATGATGACTGCACCGGCCAATACAATACCGAATTCACGAAATAATCGTCCGGTAAACCCCTGCAGGAAAATTACAGGGATGAAAACAACGGCCAGCGTGAGAGAGGTCGAGATGACAGCAAAGAATATTTCACGGGTACCATGCAATGCTGCTGTCCATTTATCCATCCCAAGTTCTCTCTTTTTAAAGATATTCTCAGTTACGACAATACCATCATCCACAACCAATCCTGTCGCCAGCACTATTGCAAGCAAAGTGAGTACGTTTATGGAAAATCCGAAAATGTACATTATAAAGAATGAACCAATGAGTGAAACGGGGATATCTATGAGAGGACGTAATGCGATTACCCAATCCCTGAAAAACAGAAAAATGATAATTACTACCAGGATAATAGCTATAATCAATGTTTCTGTTACATCTTTCACCGACTGGCGCACAAACTTTGATTTGTCATAGCCAACATATAATGTCAAACCAGCAGGGAGATTTTTTTGAATATCATCAAATCTTTTATAAAATTCATTTGCTATGTCGATAGTGTTGGCTCCAGGAAGAGGGACCAGAGCAAGCATTATACCTTCGGCCCCATTCAGTTTAACTTCTGTTTCTTCATTTTCGGGACCAAGAATTGCTTCGCCGATATCGCTCAGCTTTATCATCTGATCATTAGTCTGCCTGATAATCAGGTTATTAAAATCTTCTTCAGTAACCAGTAATCCGTGAGTTTTTACTAAAAGTTCTGTACCGGTGCCTCTTATTTTTCCACCGGGAAGGTCTATATTTTCTTTAACCAAAGCTGAAAAGATATCCTGAGCTGTTATGTTGAATGCAGCCATCTTATCAGGATTCAGCCAGAGTCGCATTGCGGGACGTTTTTGTCCAAATAGTCCGACAGCACTTACTCCTGGGATTGTCTGCAGTTTTTCCTGTAAAACATTCTCAGCATAATCACTAAGAGCGGTAGCTGTAAGAGTGGTGCTTTGAACAGCCAGCGTTATAATCGGGTCGCTGTTAGCGTCTGCTTTGGTAACTATGGGAGGAGCATCAATATCCTGGGGCAAACTTCGCGCAGCCTGTGATGTTTTATCTCGCACATCATTGGCAGCTTTTTCCAGATCGGCACCGACATTAAACTCAACAGTAATATTACTGCTACCGACAGTGGATGATGAGGAAATAGTTTTAACGCCTTCTATTCCATTGATTGCCTTCTCTAATGGCTCGGTTATCTGAGATTCCATAATTTCAGAATTTGCGCCAGCATAAGAAGTTTGAACATTTATAGTTGGCGGGTCAATTGCTGGATATAAACGAACTCCAAGAAAATTGTATCCAACAACACCAAACAGTACAATTATCAGGCTCATTACAATTGATGCGACCGGTCTTTTTACTGCAAAATCGGATAATGTCATAAAGGATTGCTTTTAACTTTAGAAAATTTCAGAGCAGCATTCGGTTTAAGAAAGAGTATCCCGGTTGTGACAACAGTATCGCCGGGATTGATCCCGCTTATTACCTGTACAGATGAAGAATTCCGAATCCCTGTCACTATTGTTACAAAGCTGGCCTTCCCGTTTTTAGCAACAATAAGCTGTTTTGTTCTTGCCTGTGGAATGACAGCCTCAGTAGGCACCATAAGCGCTTCTTTATCTTCATTCAGTCGAAGTTCAACATTTGCAAATTCACCCGGTATAAGAGATGTTGTATTACTTTCGACTACTGCCCGTCCGTTTAAATTGCGGGTATCGGATTCGATTCCCTGTTCTGTCGCCATAACTGTAGCAATATATTCTTTGTCATCACCCTGAACGGTGAATGTTACTTTATATCCCGGCTTTATAGTGCTGCTGTATTTTTCAGGTACGCTGAAATCCAGTTTAAGATGTTTAACATCCCGTATCGTTGCCAGTGCAGTTGAGGATGTGACTTGAGCTCCTATACTTACATTTCTCAGCCCGATAGTCCCGTCAAATGGAGCTCGCACTTCTGTTTTATTTATTAGCACGTCCAACACCTCAATATCGGCTTTTATTGAATTTATCTGAAGTATAGTCTGGTCAAGATCCAATTGGCTTATGCCATTAACTTTCATAAGTTCACTCTGCCTTTTTTCTGTTTGTTCTTCAAGTTGCAACTGGGCCTTTGACTTCTTTAATTGAGCCTGCAGATCACCGTCAAAAAGTTTAACAAGTAAAGTTCCCTTTTTTGCAAATCCACCTTCAGCCAAATTGATATCAACGACCCGGCCGGGAACTTCAGGCATTAATACAGTTTCTTCAAAAGGCTTCAAAGTTCCGGAAATAGAGATCGTCTGGTCCAAAACAGACGGAGTGACAATTATCCCTTCCACCCTGAGAATAGCAGCCTGCCTGTTGATGGTCTTATTATTAGAAGTCCCTGATTTGCAGGCATTAAAAATTACTGAAGATGCAATTATTAAAAGAAGATTGAAAAAGCTTTTCTTAAACATAAATTCTGTCATAATATGTGGCTTGTAAATTTCCCAATTAGTATTGAATCAGTAAGTTTCGTTGATCAGTTTCTGAACATTTCCAGCTTTTAAATTATTAAACTGACAAATGTAGATCATTTATTGTAGTTCTGAATAGTGTGAATTATGAATAATATGTTAAAATTTCATAAATAGTTTGTTAGCTTTAATTATAAGATCGCTCTTATTCGTTAAGATATTTAATAAAAAGAAACTAATTTTGACCAAAATTCGATAATTATGATTCAGCGCATTCAATCTGTTTGTCTTTTTATTATGGTTCTTTTGTCCTCATTACTTATCCCTGGAAGCTTTTTGAACTTTACAGAAAAGACAGGATCAGTCATCAGGGTATCATTCAATGAAGTAGTTCGTGATAATGCCGGAAAAGCAACAGAGCTTCTTGAAAAGCTTATGCCATTATCAGTTCTAATTGTTCTGATTCCGGTAATTTCACTGGCGACCATATTTTTCTTTAAAAAAAGGAAGTTTCAGTTGCAACTATCACGTTTATTGATCTTTCTTGCCGGAATATTGGTAATTGCTTACATCCATGTTTCATTCAGGATAGTTTCAAAGTTTGATGCTGGACTAATTCCCGGATTTAAAATGATTTTGCCTGTATTGATTTTAATTCTTTCAATTTTAGCTTACAGGGGAATAAGAAAAGATGACCAGCTGGTTAAATCTTATGACAGATTGAGATAAACGATTGTGCTTCAGAGAAACAGGTCATTGTTTATGTAGCAGAGACAGGTCTTAGACCTGTCTCTATATCGATTGGTTCAAATTGGTCAAAAATTCAGGGATTACAGTAGTATCATATAATCTGCATATTCTCCTGTGTGGTGATTTTTTCACAATAGTGACATTTCAGGGAGACATTCTTTTTTGAAATCACTTTAAATCTTGTGGTTACAGATTCAAAGTTAGTTATACATTTAGGATTCATGCACTTGGCTATTCCAACTATATTATCCGGGACTTCAACAACTTTCTTTTCAACAACTTCATAGTCTTTAATGATGTTCAATTTTGCATCGGGAGCAACCAGTGCAATCCTGTTTATATCCTCATCTTCGAAAAAAACGCCTGAGATCTTTATAATAGCTTTTCTGCCCAGCTTTTTACTCTCCAGGTTAGTTCCGAATGTAATCTGGTTTTCGATACGATCCAGACCGAGTATCTGAATTACCTTAAAAAGATTATTTGCCGGTACATGATCAATAACTGTTCCATTCTCAATGGCGCTCACGCTCATTTGTTTTGCTTCCTTCATTTTTTCTGACCTTTTTTACTTAATTCCTAAGAGAGAACATACAATTGCCTGACGTGTATAAACTCCATTCAACGCCTGTTCAAAATAATAGGCTTTTGGATTGCTGTCAACATCCTGATGTATTTCATTTACCCTTGGCAATGGATGTAATATCCGCATATTCGGCTTGGTATTTTTCAACATAGAGTTTCTCAGAACATATACATTTTTGACTTTCTCATATTCAATAGGATCGGAGAATCTTTCCTTCTGCACCCTGGTCATATATATAATATCTGCTTTTGATATTATATCTGTAAAATCATTATGCTCATAATATCTGAGACCAAGGTTATCAAGATATAATTTAAACTCATCAGGCATTTTAAGCTCATCGGGAGCAATGAAATTAAAAGTTGTATTCCACCTCGACATTGCCATCATCAGAGAGTGAACAGTCCTTCCGTATTTAAGATCACCTACCATAAAAATGTTCAGGTTATCGAGTCTACCCTGTGTCTTTCTTATGGAATACAGGTCAAGCAATGTTTGCGTAGGGTGTTGGTTTGCACCATCTCCGGCATTAATAACCGGCACACTTGCAATTTCACTGGCAAACCTTGCACTCCCTTCAATCGGATGCCTAATAACAATCAGATCGCAGTAGCTGTTAACCATCCGAATTGTATCATTTAGTGTTTCTCCTTTTGAAACACTCGAACTTGTAGAATCAGAAAAACCTACAATTTTCCCGCCAAGTCTGCTGATCGCACTTTCAAAGCTTAACCTTGTCCGGGTTGATGGCTCAAAAAACAAAGTTGCTATTACTTTTCCCTCGAGTAATTTTTGAGTGGGTTCTTTTTCAAATTCTTCAGTCAGATCCAGGATCCTCAGAATCTCTTCTGTTGAAAAATCATCTATCGATACTAAGCTTCTGTTTTTCATTAATATGGCACATTAAATGCTCATGTTTGATCTGGTATCAAATTTAGTCAAGAATTGTCTCAACTTCATTTATTGTTGATAATTAATTCAAAACTTTTAAATGTGAAATTGTATTACCGGGTTTCAATATACCTGTATTTTAAACCATCGATCCGTTCAAGACGTTTGGTGACTTTTTCTTTTACAGAAACCCTGAAATTTATAAGGATACGGCATTCAATTTCAAATGATTGTTCAGCTTGTCCAATGTTTTCTTCTTTAAATATCCTCATTACGTCATTCATATAAATATATGGAAAAGAGACTTCATAGTATTCATTTACTGTCTTTTCTGTCAATTCAGCGTTCAGCAGTGCATCTCTGGATGCGGACCTGTAAGCATTAATTAAACCGCTGACGCCAAGCAAAGTGCCTCCAAAATACCTGCATACTATTATTATAATATTCGTCAACTCATATGAATTTATCTGACCAAGAATAGGTCTTCCAGCGGTACCTGAAGGTTCCCCGTCGTCATTAACTCTCCAGGTAACTCTTTCCTGACCAAGCATATACGCAAAGCAGTGATGTCTGGCTTCGTGATGTTCTTTTCTGATCTTATCTAATATCGGTTTTATTTCTTCCTGGTAATAGACAGGAAAGGCGTAGGAAACAAACCTGCTCCCTTTTTCTTTGTATATTCCCTGTGATGGTAATGCTATGGTTTTATAAGTATCAAAATTCATTCTCGAAAATTAGTATTTTTACTTGGTTCAGTTATAGTCTTTACAGGTTTCTTCTTCTGTAATCTGGCGTTAGGTTTTGCCAAATATTACTCTCATCTTCTTCATTTTTCAAAATCGTTGCCCCCAAGGCGCATAGGTACGAAGTTACACCAAGAATTATAATCAATAATGAATATCTTGGCGTCTTAGCGTCTTTGTGGCAAAAAAGATTTAAAAATGTATAAAAAATAATACTTTTGTCAATTATTGAATGCATATGAGTGTATTATTAGATGAAAAGGATCTTCATAAACTGATTGTCATTGGCGACAGAATCCTTATTAAACCCAAGGTACCTCAGTCAAAGACGAAAAGCGGATTGCTGCTCCCTCCAGGAGTTAACGAGAATGAAAAAGTTCAGATAGGTTATGTGGTTAAGGTCGGTCCAGGTTATCCTATTCCATCGGTAAATGATAATGACGAGCCCTGGAAAAACAGGACTGATGAACCAAAATATGTTCCTCTTCAGCCAAAGGAGGGAGATCAGGCTGTATATCTTCAGAACAGCGCCATTGAGATAGAATTCAACAAGGAAAAATATATAGTGGTTCCGCATACTGCAATTTTACTTCTCCTTAGGGATGATGGACTTTTTGAATAATAGTGAAATATATGGAAAATGAATTTTTAAAAGGAAGGAAAATACTAATTGTCGAGGACGACCTTTCAAGCAGATTGTATCTGAATAAAATACTGGAAAAAGCCAGAGTGATTATTATGAACGCCGGTGATGGGCAGGAGGCTGTGGATGTCGCTTTAAATAATTCTGATATTGACATTATCCTGATGGACATTCAGCTCCCTGTCATGGATGGTTATTCTGCATTAAGTAAAATAAGAGAGGTAAAGAAGGACATGGTCATTATTGCTCAGACAGCTTATGGGCTTCTTGGTGATAAAGAAAAAATTCTTAATTCGGGTTTTAACGATTATGTCATTAAACCTATTCTCTCCCAAAATCTAATAGATAAACTAATCGCCAACCTGAAAGGGAAATGACTACCTGTGAACCCGGAATACTTATTATTCCGGGTAGATTGCTATTCGTCCGAATTCTTTTCTGAACTCTTCTATTTCGTGAGCCCATCTTTCTTTTTCAACTTTAAGACTGTTTCCGGCAAGCAACGATTCTCTCATTCCTGAATCACCTGAAAGTATATCAAATGGCATAAGGTTATACTCATATTCGTATGGGGGAAGCTTGAATTTCAGTGCTCCTGGTTCTGTTGTTTTAATAATCGCGTCAAAGATTTCCAGAGCGGTAGCCACAGGTTTAAAACGGTCAATATCTGTAATATGTATCTGCAATCCGTTACAATGCTCACCCGTAAATTTATGGAAAGTTGGAATAAAATCATGAGTCCTGAAAATACAACCTTCAATATTTCTGGCTTTCAGATATTTTTTAAGTTTTTCAGAATCAATATAGGGTGCTCCGAAAAGCTCAAACGGGATGGTTGTACCTCTTCCCTCAGAAAGATTAAGAGCCTCAATAAGGACCGTTCCAGGATACACTAGTGCTGATTGTACGGTAGGTATGTTAGGTGATGGCAATACCCATGGAAGTTGTGTATCACTGAATAATGAAGATCTGCTCCAGTTTTTCATGCAGATAACATTCAGACCGCAAGTCGGGTAATAATGTTTTTTTATCCAAAGCGCCATTTCGCCTATTGTCATTCGATGACATAAAGGAATTGATGCACCTCCAACGAATGTAAAAAATTCCTTCTTCAAAACCGGACCATCAAATGAGAGCCTTGAAATAGGATTTGGCCTGTCAAGCAACCATACTGGTATCCCTGCTTCAGTACATGCCTCCATACATAACTTAACAGTCCATATATAAGTATACAACCTGGCTCCAACATCCTGCAGATCGATTAAAAATGCATCAATACCGTCAAGCATTTCAGGATTAGGTTTACGATGCGTTCCGTAAAGACTGTAAAGAGGTATGTGAAATACCGGATGATTTTGGCTTTGCCACTCGATCATGTTATCCTGTGTCTGCCCATGTATGCCATGCTGTGGTCCGAAAAGGGCAGCTAATTTACAATCCTTCATATTATAAAAGATATCGGAAATATGTTCGAAGCTCCTTGTGATGCTTGATGCATGGCATAGAATACCGATTCTTTTTCCCTTAAGCTCCTTCGGAAAATTATTTAAAATAGATTCTAATCCTGTAATTACCATCTGAGCGTTTTTGTGAACAAATATATACTTATCGTACTAAAATGATCAATAACATCTGTGATAATAATTAAAAATGAATATTCTTTCATAAGTTTGAAAATTTAAATCTGACCGGACAAACTGAAACGGGCTTCACAGATTAAAAACTTCAAAAGTATAATTGCAAAACTGATGAATATAACCTTTTAAATGAATAGAAATGAATAATAAATTCAGGTCATATACTTTACAGGCTCTTGAGGTCTTGATGATCTTTCTTCTTGTTTCATGTTCCGGCCACTGGAAAAAGACTATCAGTATAATTGAAACAACTGATGTTCATGGAGTTATTCTTCCTTATGATTTCATTGAAAAAGGAAAACTTAATTTTTCCATGGCCTCATCATATACTTATATCAGGAAGATCAGGAAAGAAAAAGATGCAACTTTTCTTCTTGATGATGGAGATAATCTCCAGGGACAACCCGAGGTATATTACTATAATTATATTGATACAATACAACCACATTTTGTTTCTGAGGTAATGAACTACATGGGTTATGATGCAGCTACCGTTGGAAACCATGATGTTGAAACTGGACATGCCGTTTATGACAGGTTGGTAAGGGAAGATAAATTCCCTTTGCTTGCCGCAAATGCGGTTGATATTGAAACAGGAAAACCTTATTTCAAACCATATCAGATTTTAGAAAAGGATGGAATTAAAATAGCTGTTTTTGGACTGGTTACCCCTGCTATTCCTGAGTGGTTGCCACCCCAGTTATATTCCGGCATTGAATTTAAAGATATGGTTGAAACTGCAAAGAAATGGATGCCAGTTATTTTAAATGAAAAACCAGATCTGGTAATTGGGCTGTTTCATTCAGGGTGGGATAGGGCTGATGCCGTGTTAAAGCATACTGATAATCTTAGTGAAAATGGTTCGGCCGCTGTTGCTTACAATGTTCCGGGATTTGATATTATTTTTACCGGTCACGATCATAAAGCAGCGAATGAGAAATTTGTAAACTCAGCAGGAGATACTGTATTAATTCTCAACGGAGGAAGCAGATCTGAAAAACTGGCAGAGGCAGACATAACATTTGCTTCAGGGAAGATAAAAGGAAAGCGACATATCAAAATCGCAGGAAAATTATTAAATGTTTCTGATTTTAAACCTGATCCGGAGTTTATTGAAAGGTTTAATCACCAGTTTAAAACAGTTGAGGAATATGTTAACAGACAAATAGGTAATTCTACTGTAACAATCTCATCAAGAGATTCTTATTTTGGATCATCAGCCTTTGTTGATATGATTCATTCTATTCAACTCTCAATCACAGGAGCAGATATTTCGTTTGCCGCTCCACTTTCTTTTGATGTACAGATTCGCAAGGGTCCTATAAATGTGGGAGATATGTTTAAGCTTTATCGATTTGAGAATATGCTCTATACTATGTCTTTATCTGGCGATGAGATTAAGAAATATCTTGAGTATTCTTATTCAGGATGGCTTAATACAATGAATGGACCAGGAGCCTTATTGCTTAAACTGCGTGTTGGGAGAAATGGAAAACCTATATTATCAAATGATAAGGCATGGTTTAAAAACCAGTCTTATAATTTTGATTCTGCAGCCGGGATTAATTATACAGTTGATGTTAGCAGACATGAAGGAGACAGAATAACGATAACGGGTTTTACTGATGGCAGACCTTTTGATAAAAATAAAATGTATAAAATTGCCGTTAATTCATATCGTGGCAACGGTGGAGGAGGTCATTTCTCAGAGGGTGCCGGCATATCAGGTGAAGAACTCAGAAAACGACTCATTTCGTCAACTGACAGAGATTTAAGGTATTATATACTTAAAGCAATTGAGGAAAAGAGAACGATAGATCCTCTACCATTGAATAACTGGAAGATAGTTCCTGAAAATTGGGTAAAAGCAGCCAGATCGGCAGAATATCCTTTACTATTCGGCAGAAATAATTAGTTTTGAAATATCAGTATGGCAGAAAAGGATACGGAATTAATATCAGAAGGGCTTAAACTTCCTGTTGTCGAGGAGTTCTTTTCTTTACAGGGAGAAGGCTTCCATACTGGTAAAGCAGCCTATTTTATCAGACTGGGAGGTTGCGATATTGGCTGCAGCTGGTGCGATTCCCGCTTTTCATGGAATCCTGAAATACATCCTGTTGTTGAAACAAAATCGATTATCGATCGGGTTGTGGAATCAGGTACTGATTCAGTTGTTGTGACCGGAGGGGAACCTCTTATGTGGAACCTTGACGACCTGTGCAAGGGCCTGAAAAATAAAAATATAAGTACTTTTATTGAAACTTCCGGAGCCTATCAATTGACAGGAATATGGGACTGGATTTGCCTTTCCCCGAAACAAAACATGCCTCCGATTGCTGATATCTGTAAAGTTGCAGATGAGCTCAAGGTAATCATAAGCAATAAAAGCGATTTTGACTGGGCCGAAAAATATCACAAGCGGGTAAGCGAGGGATGTAAATTATTTCTGCAGCCCGAATGGAGCTTATTTGAAACAATTATTGCTGAAGTAGTTGAATATATTAAAAAGAATCCGGTATGGAGAATTTCCTTGCAGGCTCATAAATATATGCATATTCCATGATTCAGATATGAAGCACATATATAGAATATTTTTAATGACGGCTATCTGTGCTGCACCGGGGATCAGTTTTTCCCAGGGATTTCATACTGCATCGAACAAAGCCCTTAAGGTTTATAATGAAGGTGTTGCCGCCTTTGATTATGTTGATTATTTTAAGGCTGAAAAAGACTTTAAAGAAGCCATTAATATTGACAATAATTTTTATGAAGCTTATTTAATGTTGGGGGAACTAATGTCAAAACAAAACAAGTTCAGTGAAGCTGCAGTAAATTACAGAAAAGCGGTAAAACTTGATTCGCTGTATTATAAACCGATATTTTTCAATATGGCAAATGCAGAAATGATGTCGGGCGATTATTATAATGCTCTTGTACATTTTAATGTTTATCAGGCCCAGGAGGGAATGTCTGCCACAAATAAGATTGCAGCTGCCAGGTGCATTAAAAACTGTGAATTTGCGTTGAATGCCATAAAACATCCTGTGCCATTTAATCCGGTAAGCGTCGGTCCCGGGATTAATACGGTTGATGATGAATACTGGCCATCTATAACTGCAGATGGTCAGACTCTTATGTTTACCAGGCAACCAAATTTATCAACAAATCCCGACTTTAAGGGAATCGTTCAGGAAGATTTTTATATAAGTATCTATTCAGATGGTAAATGGCAAAAAGCTTTTAATGCCGGGGCTCCCCTGAACACTATTCAAAATGAAGGTGCACAGACACTTTCTTCTGATGGAAGCTATATGTATTTTACTGCGTGCAATCGTCCGGGCGGAATGGGTAATTGTGACCTCTATTTTTCAGCTTATAAAAATGGCAAGTGGACCGAACCATCTAACCTGGGATCTCCGGTTAATACAAACCGATGGGAATCAACTCCATCCATAAGCTCTGATGGAAGAACGCTGTTTTTCTCCAGCAGCAGACCCGGGGGTTTTGGAGGTAAAGACATCTGGTTAACAAGATTAGATGAAAAAAATAAGTGGACGGAACCTTTGAACCTTGGCAGTACTATTAATACAGATGGTGATGAGATGTCACCTTTCATACATTTTGATGGAAAAACGCTCTATTTTGCTTCTGATGGAAGGCTGGGAATGGGAGGATTTGATCTTTTCGTTACCAGAATGAATAATGATAGCACATGGACTGAGCCGCAGAATCTCGGATACCCTATTAACACTTACAACGACGAGATGGGGCTTATAATAGAGTCGAATGGACAAAAAGCATACTACTCTTCTATACGGGATAAGTCAAAAGGTAAGGACATTTTCTCTTTCACCCTTTATGAATCAGTACGGCCTAATCCCGTTTCTTATATGAAAGGTAAGGTTTACGACAAGGAGACAGGAAAGCTAATAACTGCAGACTATGAATTAATTAATCTCTCAACAGGAAAGATAATGATTAAAAATATGACTGATGAAACCGGTAATTTTCTTGTTTGTCTACCTTCAGGATACAATTATGGGATAAATGTCAGCAAGCCTGGCTACCTCTTTTATTCAGAAAATTTTATGTTTGAAGGTATACATACGGTTTCTAAACCTCTGCTTAAAAAAATTGTTCTGAATCCTGCTGTAGCAGGAGAGAAAATGCAGTTGTCTAATGTATTCTATGAAATAGACTCCTGGCAACTTAAAAAAGAATCCATGACAGAATTGGATAACCTTGCAACTCTTCTTTCGGACAATATGAACCTTGTAATTGAAATTGGAGGATATACCGATTCTACAGGAACAGAAAACTACAATATATCATTATCTGAAAAAAGAGCATTATCGGTTGTGAATTACCTTATAAAAAAGGGGATTTCTTCAGAAAGGCTTAAATATAAGGGTTATGGCAACACTTCTCCTTTAGGAGATAATGTTACATCTGAAGGCAGAAAATTAAACAGAAGAACTGAAGTAAAAATTATTGAGGTAAAGAAATAAAAAAAATGGCTGCCTATTGGTGAAACAGCCATTTACTCACTTACTGATTGAATTCAGACATTGAAACTAATGACACTTGCTTTTATCAGATAGCAATCATGGTATTTACATATTTATTTATATTTATAGACGAGCTTGCCACTACCTTTACAGGAATTGAAAAATATATTCCCGTTCCGGTAAGTCCGTTACATTCAACATATATAGTTCCTCCCAGCATCTGAATTAACTTTTTGGCAAGGGCGACATTAATGGCAGTGTAAGTATCGTTGTGAAGCAGGAGAGATTCACTAAGGTCTTCCGTTTGAAAAAAATCTTTGCATTTGAAATAACCCTGACCGGAATCGAGAACATAGAAATTTATTTTATCATCCCTGAGAAAATACCCGATTTTTACGTATCCTGAATTGGTGTTTTTTATTGAATTCTGGAACAGACTTCTTATTACCCTGTAAATCTTGTTCTTGTCAATAATAACTTCCGTGGATTTCGAGTACTGAATTTCCGTTACAAGTTCAATATCTTTATGGCCTTCTTTGTTTAGTTCTTCCCTGAATTCTGAAAGAAGGTCATCAAGAAAACTATCTAATTTGCAAATTTTTGAATCAGCTTTTGTGTTACCCGTATCAATTATGGCCGAATCAAGAAAACTATCGAAAAGACTAATCAATTGATCACATGCGTTTAATATCTGACAGCTGAATTCTTCACGGTCCGAGTCGTTGCAACTGCTATCCTTCATAAGAAATGAAAAAGCAACAATTGCATTCATGCTTGTTCTCATTTCGTGAGAAATCCCTGTCAGAACTGTCGGACAATTTATCATACCGTTATTTGGTGAATTCATAATATTCGTATTACCCTGATCTTCAATTGTGAGCTATAGAAACTTTTGGAACCCAATTTTATTACAATGTGATTAGCCTTAATTACTTGAGGCCCCTGATAATTTTTCGTGCATCAGTTTTATAAATTCCATTCTCTTTTCCAATAATTTTAAAAAGTTGTTTTGCCTTTTCCGTTTCATAAGAATTGAGGTAACAGAGAGCCAGATACCATTGAGCCTGATCTATATAAAGGTTATCTTTATCATCTATCACTTTAACAAATGATTGTTTCGCTTCAGGATATTTCTTATCTTCAAAATTTGAGACACCCGTCAGTAAAACTGCCTGCATATCCTTGGGTTTCTTTTCAATCACCTTGGTGAAAAGAGCTGCCGCTTTCTCATAATCGTGGGTATTATAAAATTCTAGCGCAAGTGTGAAATCGGCATCTGTTCCCGACTGGGCTGACCTTTGACCCGTAGGAGGTTCATAAACTTTATAATAGTTCTTCATTATTTTCTCATTATTCAGATTCTTTCCAGAAAACAATAGGACAGAGCCGATCAGAATAATTCCTGTAAATACAGCTGCATATTTTATATAGGTTGTTTTCTTAAAGTTGTTTGCAGGATTAGCGGTCACTTTTCGTTGATGTTCAATTTGTGAAAGCTTGTTTCGCAATGAAATTACATCCTGATTCTTTAGAATCTCATCAGCATGCTTCCTGAGATTAACCTCATTCCTGAGTTTTTCATTGCCTTCAAGCTCCCTGAGGAACCACTCTTTTTCTGCTTCGCTCATCTCACCGGCATTAAACCTTTCGATGAAATATGAAAAATCAATTGTTTTCATGGATATAAAATATTATTTCATTTTGAAAATAGTCAATTTTTTAGTATATGCTTTTACTAAGCCATATAAAAGTCTCAGTATCAGCTAATTTTCTTAATAAGTTATTGCTTACTATAGGCAAACGCCATTCAATTTTTGAAAAAGTCCAAACTTAGAACAATACAATTAATATGCTAAAGTCTGTTAGTATGTTTTGTTAAAAATAATATATCAATACTTTCAGAGTATTACCGGTGGAACTGTTGATTTAATTATAGGGTCATTTTCTCCGCCACGAACAGAAATCATCTCTTCTATTGAAAGTGCAAATTCTGTAAAAATGTCTTTTGTCAGTTTTGAATTCAGGGTTTTCATAGTTTTTATTTTTTAGTCAGGGTAATTACTTATTCAGTTTCTATACTGCTACATGTCGGATGACACTATTTTGTGACACAAAAAAATCAACTATTTTTAAAATATTTTTTTATCCGCACATAATCAGGTAATTACACCGAACAAAATTTTGCTTAAATGTTAAAATTGATTTGGTTTTATTATCTTTGATCAGGATTTTATGGGGTCTTTCTTAAACTTTGAGGTAGTTTCATGAATTTTAAAATGCAAGTTTTCAAATTTGTAATTTTTTATTTATTGATATGGGCAGGTGCCGGTCATTCCTTATTGTTAGCTGGCTCAGGCTTACCCTTTTATTTTTTTGACAGAGATTATTCTTCCAGAGCAGCTGCCCCTCATGAAATTCTTAAATCATCAGAGGAAATTGCAAAGCTGAATGAATTGCTTAAAGAATCGATCAAAAATCTACTATCTGGTAGAGATACGATTCAAAGCAGAGTTATTACGAAAAAAATTATTGAAAGGTTACGTGTAAGTAAGATAAATGATTCAGTCTTATATGAATCCTTCTATCTCGTAGGAGTATATTATTTGTTTGTAAAAAATTATAGCGAGTCTATATATTACCTTGATCGCTGTTTGTCATTCAAGGAGAAATCAGGTGAATTTGACGAGCGATATGTAAGAATTCTATATAATCTCGGTGTTGCTTATATAGGTAACGGAGATATTAAAAAGCATGAAGAAATATCATCAAAATCTCTGGAAATTGAAAAAAAAATCAATGGTGATTCAAGCCCTTTACTGGCAACTATCTATATGAGTCTTGGTTTAGGATATTCAGAGCTGCAGGAACATGACAAGGCACTGAATTATTTCAATAATGCTTTGACCATAGCAAATTTAAAACCCGATAGCGTACCTCCCTCGACAAAGGCTGATATTTATGCAAGTTTGGGCGGAAGTTATACCAGAATTGCTGATTTCTCGAAAGCAAAAATATACCTCGATAAAGCAGAATCGCTCTATAAACAGTATGAATTAGGCGTCAGTGAGAATTATATCAATCTGATGAACAGCCTGGCAATAACCGCTGGAATTCTCAATCAAAATGCTGAAGCTGAGGAGTACTATAAAAAGGTTATTCCCATCGCTTTAGCGAATAATTCAACAGTGGCATATAATATAATAAACAGTTATTCTGTATTTCTGGCGAATAATGGAAAATCAAAGCAAGGCGAAGAGTTGCTCAGAGCTGCTCTTGAACAGGCAAAAAGCAGACAAAAATTATCTTCCAGGACTTATATAGAAGTACTTATTAACTACGCGAATTTTTTGCGTGAGTCTAAAATTGACAATGAAAAATCAGTTGAAAGTTTTGCCAGATGCCTCGAGTATATTCAATTGAATCAGACTGACCTCACTTTAAAAGCCTATGTATATATCGGATATTCTCTCTCATTAAATGTAGCGGGAGAACGGGATAAAGCTTTGAAAATTATTCAGTCATTGATTGATCAGGATCAGGAAAAACTTTCAATTGCAGAAGGCTACAACAATGGACGGCCTGAAAATATAAAGGCAGATAGAATATCTATAAAGATTCTTCAAACAAAATACAGAATCTTAATGGATATATATCGAACAACAAATAATCAAAAAGCTCTGGAGGCGGCTGCAAATACTTCAGAATTAATAGTTTCTATTATAGAAAAAGTCAGAATAAATATAAGCGAGGATGATAGCAGGCTCATACTTGGCGACCGTTACAGAGAATCATATCTTAATGCAATTCGGGATTTTCATCTTCTTTACTATAATACAAATGATGTTCATTTCCTGGAAAAAGCATTTGAATATTTTGAAAAAAGTAAAGTTGCAGGTTTGCTGGCTTCTACCAGGGAATTAAAGGCATCCCAGGTTAATATTCCATCATCTATAGGCGAATTTGAAAAAAAGCTGCAGGTTGATATAACCCTATTCAATGCACGTCTGGCAGAAGAATCATCAAAGGAAAAGCCTGATTACGGCCTGATAAATAAATGGAAGGAAAACTTACTTGAGTCGACAAGGTCAAGGGATTCATTGATACTGATCTTTGAAAAACAATACCCTGTATACTATGCTGTTAAGTACAATACAAGTGTAGCTGAACTTAAGGATATTCCTAAGATTTTCGGCAACAAAGGAAACTATTTAAATTATGTTTTGTCTGACACTGTGCTTTATATTTTTGTCGCAAATAAAAAGCATCAGCAACTTATTGCAACGCGGGTTGATTCGTCATTCTTTAATGATATAAGAAAATTCAGGAGCCTGCTTTCGGTGCCACTGCATTCTGATAGAGCCTCTGAGGATTTTCAGGAATTTCAGGTTACAGGATACAGGTTGTACAAGACTCTGATTGATCCTGTAAGATCCTATCTTATTTCTGATAAGTTAATTATATCCCCTGATAATATTCTCTCATACATTCCATTTGAAACTATACCCACATCATCAGAACAACAGAAAGAGGTTATGTACCGGAACCTAAGTTATCTTATGAATAGTTATGATATATCATATACATATTCTGCCACCTTTATGGCAGAATCAGAAAAAAAAGAAAATAATAGAAGCAATAGCCTCATAGCGTTTGCCCCCGATTACCCCGAGCCGATAGATATCCAATCGGTATTGATGTCACGTCAAGGCGGAAGAGGTGTGCTGAATGATCTCCCTTTTGCACGACAGGAGGCAAAGTATGTATCTGATATCACCGGAGGAACACTATTTGAGAACAGTGCGGCAAAAGAATCAGTATATAAGAAAGAGTCAGGAAAATACGATATAATTCATCTGGCAATGCATACTCTCCTGAATGATAAAAACCCTATGAACTCAACATTGATATTCAGCCAGGGAAAAGATTCCATAGAAGATAATTATCTTAAAACCTATGAAATTTACGGAATACCTCTTAAGGCAAAAATGGTTGTTCTCAGTTCTTGCAACACAGGGACAGGATTATTGTACTCAGGTGAAGGCATTTTAAGTCTTGCCAGGGGCTTTATTTATTCTGGAAGCCAATCAGTAGTTATGTCAATGTGGGAAATTGAAGATAAATCAGGAACAGATATTGTAGAGCTGTTCTATAAAAATCTTAAGAAAGGATATCCGAAAAGCGTTGCCTTGAAAAATGCCAGAACCGAATTTCTTGAAAATGCCGATCAGTTGAGGTCACATCCTTACTTTTGGGCCACTCTTGTAGTCTATGGAAATAATGCCCCATTGTATCATCCTTACAGGATTAGAATTATTGTTGTTTCTTTAATAATAGTTCTGCTTCTTTTGCCTGGATTTTATTTTTGGAAGCGTAAGTACTCCTGATATTCAGGATCTTCTTTAACGAGATCGAGCAGAGCTTCTTTGCTCAGGTATTTTTTTCTCCTGGCATAAACTTCATTCTTCAGGTTCATTTTTTCAGCAATTTCTTCATATGTCAGACCATCGGAAAACAAATTCAAGACCATTTGCTGATCGGATTTCAATCTTTGAAAAACCCTGCTTATTATTCTTTCCAGAACAAGATCTGATTGATCCTCAGTTGTTTCGTCAGGCAAGTCAATCACCAGATCCGTTGTTTTTTGCTTTCGCCTGAGCTGAGCGCTCCAGACATTACGGGCGATTCCAAAAAAGTAGCCCTTAAGATCTGTTGTCAGATTAAGGTTATCTTCAGTTATTTGATTGTAAAGCGCAATGATAGAATCCTGGAAAACATCGGAAACATCTTCAATAGATCCGCTGTTATTGAGAACATGATTTTTAACTGATTGAAAATAATTGTCATAAAGCCAATTCAGAACCTTATCGTCCTGATTGCGTATACCAATAATTATGTTAATATCAGATATTTTTTTAAACAACCCCTTGTGCTTAGAAGAATCAAATGGCAAATATAGTATTTCCAAAAACTAATTCTCTTTTTATACTAGCAGAGGTTCTGATTTTATCTGAAACATAGGATTATCTTAATCAAAATATAAATATCTTTACTATGGCAAAAATAAATTTCCGGTAACGTCAGATGTCTTTCCCTTTTGTAAAACAACCCGATGCAATGGATTGCGGACCTGCCTGCCTGAAAATGGTAGCGGGATTTTACAAAATGAACTTTTCTCTCGATTCTCTCAGGAAAAAGTGTTATATAACCCGGGAAGGGGTCTCATTTCTAGGACTTTCTGAGGCTGCTGATTCTTTGGGTTTCAGAACCATAGGTGTAAAAATTCCTTTCGATATATTGAATGAGAATGTTCCTATGCCCTGCATTGTGCATTGGAGGCAGAAACATTTCATTGTAATTTATAAAATCAAAAATGAAAAAATTTGGGCTGCAGATCCTGCTGTAGGGCTAATTAAATTTACACGTGAGGAATTTGTAAGGAGCTGGGCGTCAACAGTATTAGATGATAAGCCCGCAGGCCTTGTTCTGATAATAGAACCGACTCCGGCACTTTTTAAGAATGAGAACGAAACAGAAAAGACAACAGGGTTTAGATTTTTATTTAAATATTTTCACCTTTACAAGAAATATCTTTACCAACTTATTCTGGGGTTGCTCCTCGGAAGCTGCATTCAGCTGGTAATACCCTTCCTCACACAATCTATTATTGATATCGGTTTAAATAATAATGATTTAACCTTTATTTACCTTATCCTTTTTGCCCAACTGGCCCTGGTCATCGGAAGAATGTCAGTAGAGTTTATTCGCGGATGGCTGTTACTTCATATTGGGTCAAGAGTTAACGTTGCAGTCATTTCAGGCTTCCTACAAAAACTGATGTCATTGCCTGTCTCTTTTTTTGATACAAAACTAACCGGCGATATTCTGCAGCGCATAGAAGATAATAACAGGATTGAAGAGTTTCTCACGTCTGCCAGCCTCAATATATTATTTTCTTTTTTTAACCTGGTTGTGTTTGGAATTGTACTGGCTATTTACAGCCTTAAGATACTAGCCTTATTTCTGGCTGGATCAGCCTTGTATATAATTTGGGTTTCACTTTTTATGAAATCAAGGGCGAGGCTTGATCATCAGCGTTTTAAACAGATGTCTGTTTCTGGCAACAAGCTGATTAATATTGTGAATGGCATGCAGGAGATAAAGCTTACACAAAGTGAACTAAGCATGCGATGGGACTGGGAAAAGCTTCAGGCGATCCTGTTTGGGCTAAAGGTGAAAGGATTGAGCCTGATTCAGTATCAGTCTGCAGGGGCAACTTTTATAAATGAAGTAACTAATGTTCTCATTACAATTGTTGCTGCAACAGCTGTTCTTAAAAATGACATGACTCTTGGTATGATGCTTGCCGTACAGTTCATTATAGGCCAGCTGAATGTGCCTGTAAGCCAGATAATTGGTTTCTTTCGTATGTCACAGGATGCAAAAATGAGCCTTGACAGGCTTGCGGAGGTACATAACCTTGAAGAGGAGGAACCCGACCCTGAAGTGAAAGTACGAAAGCTTCCCGATAAAAAGGACATCTATTTTAATAATCTTTCTTATCAATATGAGGGTCCCCGTTCTCCATACGCATTAAAAGACATTGACCTGTTTATTGAAGAAAACAAAATAACAGCAATTGTTGGAACAAGCGGAAGTGGTAAAACAACTTTATTAAAGATGTTGCTTGGTTTCTATCACCCGGTTGCAGGTGAAATACTTGTTGGAGACTTACGGCTGTCAAACCTGAGTCTTAAGGTCTGGCGTAAAAAGGTGGGAGCCGTTATGCAGGATGGTTTCCTGTTCCCTGACACGATAGCCGCCAATATTGCTCCGGGATCGGAAGAAATCGATGAGGATAGACTAATCAAAGCTGCAGATATTGCGAATATCAGGGGATTTGTCGAATCCCTTCCCCTTGGATATAATACCAAAATAGGGGCAAATGGCCATGGATTAAGTGAAGGCCAGAAACAAAGACTGCTTATTGCAAGGGTGATCTATAAAAATCCGGATATTATAATCTTTGATGAAGCAACTAATTCGCTTGATGCCAATAATGAAAAAGTAATAGTTGAAAATCTTTCTGAATTTTTTGAAGGCAAGACAGTTATCATTGTTGCTCACCGTCTTAGCACTGTCAGGAATGCAGATAAAATTGTTGTACTTGACAGTGGCAGGATAATTGAAGCAGGTAGTCATGATGACTTGATTGGGAAAAAGGGAGCATATTATAACCTCGTGAAGAACCAACTTGAACTGGGCAGTTAAAAGAGATAGATGCAAAACAGGAGACCTGAAATATTATATTCCGAACCTGTGAGAGAAATTATGGGAAAACCCCCCAGGAGAATTCTCAGATGGGGAACAACTATTCTGTTTCTGGTTTTTATACTTTTCATTCTCTTTTCCTGGTTAATAAAATATCCCGATATCATCCCTGCACCTGTGTTAATTACCACTACTAATCCTCCAGTGACCCTGGTAACTAAAATTACTGGTCATATTAAGACATTATATGTTAAAGAAAGGGAGAAGGTCAACGCCGGGCAATTAATTGCCGTGATGGAAACAACGGCTTCGGTGAATGAAATTGAACTTCTCAAACAAACTATTGATACAGTAAAGACCCCTGAAATTCTTACCTATACTATGCTGCCGCTTTTTTCAGAGCTTGGAGAACTTCAGAGCTATTATGGAGCTTTTTTGAAGAATCTTTCAGATTTAAATAATTATGTCAGCAATGATTCTTACGGCAGCAAGATCGTCTCGCTCAACAATGAAATAATCGGAATCCAGGAATTTATTGATCGATTGATTACAAAGGAAAAGCTTTATTCTGAAAACCAGCGAATTGAAGCAAAAAATTATAATAGAGATTCCTTACTTCGTGCCGGAAATGTAATACCTGAAAGTGAGCTTGAGAGGGCTCACCAATCTTTATTGAAAGTAAATATTGATCTTCAGCAGGCTAAGCTCGACCACTCAGCAAAATCGATAGAGCTGGCTGAAAAGCGTCAGCTCCTGAATGATGATAAAATTTCTCGGATTGATGATAAACAAAAGCTGGTTTCACTCTTAAGGGAATCTTTCTTAAATCTCAAAGCCCAGGTAAGTTTATGGGAAAACACCTATCTTCTCATTACTCCAATTGACGGAATCGTTTCATTTACAAAGTTCTGGAGTGCAAACCAGTCGGTGGTCAAAGATGAACCCGTAGTTAGCATTGTTCCTGTTGAAACGGGAAACTTTCTTGGCAGGATAGATCTGAAAATGGAAAGATCGGGAAAAGTGAAAACCGGGGAATTAGTGAATATTAAACTGAGCGGTTATCCTTACCTTGAATATGGGATGGTAAGAGGCATTGTGAAATCCAAATCTCTCGTTCCTTCCAGTGACACCTATATTATTGAAATTGAGCTTCCTAATGGTCTCACTACATTGTATGGAATACCGCTTGATTTCACTCAGAATATGCAGGGAACTGCTGAAATAATCACTAAAAACATCAGATTACTCCAGAAGATCGTCAATCCGTTCCGCTATATGGCAACAAAAAATAGAAAATGATTTGTTCTTATTTCTTCGAGTAAGGCTCATAATCATCATCTTTTGACGATGAGGGAAATGAACTTCCGGAGTTCTGGTTATTTTCTGTTCCTGATTTGCCTTTATCTTTTTTAACAAACTTCTGATATAACCTGATTGCTGCAACCGCTATAACAGCTGAAAAAACCAGTATTTGAGAATTATGCATATGCAGTTATGAATTAATTTCAGAATACAGAACATTAACTTTACTTGAAATTATTATTCAAATATATAATTTATCTTACTAAAATCTGATAATGACTGAATGAAAAGAACGATTTAAAATTTGCATTAATTTCATTCTGGTACTTGAAGGTCGTCTTATTATCTGATTCTCACATTTATTTATGTCAAAACTTTGAGTATTATTAAATATTTCAATATTTTCGTACTCTGAAATTTCCATGGATTGCCATGATGTAGATTTCTGATAAAGTGCTGAACCATAAAAGGATTGATTATGACCAAGAAAAATCCGGATGACTCTGTTCGAATAGAACAATCCGGAGCGATCGAAAACGCTCTCGGAACTGAGGATGTCACACAAGCGGAAAACGCGCAGAAACCTGACTCTATGAACGGTTCTGAAGAAAATGAGAAAAGCATAGAGAAAAATATTGAAAATGAGGAGCATAAACCTGATGATGAATCCGGGCAAATTGCAAATAAGGAAGAGCCCGCATTTGAAGATGCTCATTCATTGGATGATATCGAACTTCCAGAGGTCGATTATTCAGGATACACGAAACATGAACTGGTTGATACATTAGGTCTCCTTATAGAAAACCGGCCTGCTCTGGAGATAAGGGATGATGTGGAACGCTTGAAAATCCTCTTTTATAAAAAATTGAAGAGCGAATCTGAGGAGAGGAAAACTAAATTTCTTGAGGATGGTGGCAAGATTGAGGAATACAGGCAGTGGGTTGATCCCGATGAAGCACGGGTCAAGCATCTGCTCGAGAAATATAAAGAGAGAAAAACCGACTATAATAAGATTCAGGAAGCTGAAAAATATGAGAATCTTAAGAAAAAGTACGATATAATTGACAAGATAAAGGATCTGGTAAACAGGGAAGAATCTATAAACAAGACTTTTCATGATTTCAGGGCCCTTCAGAATGAATGGCATTCAGTTGGGGTTGTCCCGCAAAGTTCTCTTAAAGATCTTTGGGAAAATTACCATCATTATGTCGAAATTTTTTATGATTATATAAAAATAAATAAGGAGCTCAGGGACCTCGATCTGAAAAAGAACCTTGAGGCCAAAATTCTGCTATGCGAGAAAGCGGAAGAACTTCTTATGGAACCAAATCCTGTTAACGCTTTCAGGTTGTTGCAGGACTATCATAATCAATGGCGTGAGATAGGACCTGTTCCCCAGGAATCGAAAAATGAGATTTGGGAAAGATTCAAGGAAGCCACTTCTCAGATCAATAAAAGACATCACGAGTATTTTGAGAAGCAGAAGGATGACCAGAAGAAAAACCTTGATGCGAAAACAGCCCTTTGTGAAAAAGTGGATGCAATAAACCTCCTTGAAATTAAAAATTTTAAGGAATTTGATGAACAGGCTGATAAGGTTGTGGAATTGCAGAAAATCTGGCGCACATTAGGATTTGCTCCAAAGAAACAGAATAACAAAGTTTATCAGAGGTTCAGGGATGCCTGTGATAAATTCTTTGAGAAGAAAAGAGGATTTTACGCAGACAACAAAGAGATTCAGCTTAACAATCTGCAGCTGAAAACTGAATTGTGCATACAGGCTGAAGTTCTTCAGGAAAGTACCGACTGGAAAACTACATCTGATGCACTTATTAAACTTCAGAAAGAATGGAAAGAAATAGGACCTGTCCCTCGGAAACAATCTGAGCGATGCTGGAAACGATTCCGTAAAGCATGTGATCACTTTTTCAACAAAAAAACTGAATTCTTTGCTGCTCTTGATACTTCATATGAAGATAATCTGAAGGCTAAACTTGCAATAATTGATGAACTTGAAAAATTTGAGCCAGGTTCTGATGTGCAGGCTGCTTTTGACCAATTGAAAGAATTACAAAGGAAATGGACCGAGATTGGCTATGTGCCTTTTAATATGAAAGATGAAATTACCAATAAATACAGGCTGGCCATAAATAAGGAGTTTGATAAACTGAAAATTGGAGATGAAGATAAGAGTATATTGAAATATAAAACTAAACTCGATAACCTGAAGACAAATCCCAAAGCTTCACGAAAAGTAAGAAATGAAAGAGATAAATTCTTTACAAAAATCAAACAGCTCGAGGGAGATATTGTCTTATGGGAAAATAATATTGGTTTTTTTGCAAAATCCACAAATGCCGATACAATGATTAAAGAGGTTGAAGAGAAAATAGAGAACGCCAAAAAACTGATTAAAACACTTGAAGAAAAAGTAAAGATGATCGACCAGTCAGGTCTTGATGATTAATGAAAAAAATATCTAATAAATAAATTATCACTGCATTGACAGACGTTAAGTATGTATTTGTTACAGGAGGAGTGACTTCTTCTCTGGGAAAAGGAATTATTTCAGCTTCTCTCGCAAAACTTTTACAGGCCAGAGGTTATTCTGTTACGATTCAGAAACTCGATCCTTATATAAATGTTGACCCGGGTACTCTTAATCCTTACGAACATGGTGAATGTTATGTAACACTTGACGGAGCTGAGACTGACCTTGATCTGGGGCACTACGAACGTTTTTTAAATGTCCCTACCAGTCAGGCCAATAATGTAACAACCGGCAGGATTTATCAGTCAGTCATAAATAAGGAGCGTAAAGGCGACTATCTGGGAAAAACTGTCCAGGTTATTCCTCATATCACTGATGAGATAAAAAGAAGGATCAAGCTTGTCAGTTCGGGTGATAAATATGATATTGTAATTACTGAAATAGGTGGTACAGTTGGCGACATTGAATCACTTCCGTACATAGAATCTGTACGTCAGTTGAAGTGGGAGCTAGGAGCGCAGAATTGTATAGTCATTCATCTCACTCTCGTTCCTTACCTTTCCTCAACCGGAGAATCCAAAACCAAACCAACTCAACACTCTGTTAAAGAACTTCTTGAAACAGGAATACAACCTGATATACTGGTACTAAGAACGGAAAGACACCTTAATGAAGATATTAAACGGAAAGTAGCTCTTTTTTGCAACGTCGAAGAGAATGCAGTTATTGAATCAGTTGATGTATCAACCATTTATGAGGTCCCGATAAAAATGCTGGAGCAGGGCCTTGACCGGACAGTACTACGAAAAATGGCTCTTCCTGTTGAGACAGAACCTCCTCTGACCGAATGGAGAGAATTCCTGACTAAGCTTAAAAATCCTAAGCATTCAATAAAAGTTGCTCTGGTTGGGAAATACGTTGAACTTCCTGATGCTTACAAATCGATTGCCGAATCGTTTGTCCATAGCGGTGCAATGAATGAATGCGAAATAGATGTTGAATATATCCATTCGGAAGAGATTACTGAAAATAATGTTATAGACAGGTTGAGCGGCTTCAACGGGATACTGGTAGCTCCCGGTTTTGGATCAAGGGGAATTGAAGGAAAAATATTAACTGCCAGGTATGCAAGGGAAAACAACATTCCTTTTTTTGGAATTTGTCTGGGCATGCAATGTGCAGTAATAGAGTTTGCGAGGAATGTTCTTAAACTGGAAGGCGCTCATTCGACGGAAATAAATCACAAAACAAAATATCCCGTGATTGATCTCATGGAGGAACAGAAAAGCATTATCGATAAAGGAGGAACAATGAGGCTAGGTGGATATAAGTGTATTATTGATAAAAACTCAAAAACTTTTGAATCATATCAGAAAACTGAAATTGTTGAACGTCACAGGCACAGATATGAATTCAACAATAAATATTATGATGATTTTAAAAACAATGGAATGATGCCCGTTGGAATAAACCCTGAGTCAGGACTGGTTGAGATAATTGAAATCCCCGGTCATAAGTGGTTTATTGGAGTTCAGTTCCATCCTGAGTATAGCAGCACTGTCATCAATCCTCATCCGCTATTCGTAAACTTCATTAAAGCCTGCATAGGCTAGAGACACAATGTATCGTGTTTCGATAATAATTTTTTAAATATTTTTTTATATTATGAACCAATTAAATTAACTCACTCTGAAGAATGGATAGAAATACAATCACAGGCCTTATCCTGATATTTTTAATCTTTATAGGGTTCAGTGTATATAACAGCAGCAGGACTAATAAAATGATAGAAAAAGCTTTGGTTACAGCTGAAGCTGAATATGCCCGGGGAGATCTTGAAACAGCAAGAACTGAATACGTCAATATATTGAGAATAAAGCCTACTGAACCTGTTGCGCTTGCCCGAATAAGTGAAATAAATTCAAAACTCGGTCCAGTACCTGGAAATCAGAAATCAGATTCGCTTGCTGTAAAACAGACGAATTCCGCGACTGCCGTAAATAATTCACAGGGAACACAGGGGACACAGACAGAAATAAATCAGTATGGTGTTTTTGCTCAATCGGCAGTAGGCCAAAATGACTTTATCACCCTTGAAAACAATAAGATTGAACTTAAAATATCATTGAAGGGAGGGAGAGTGTATTCTGCGCATTTAAAAGATTATAAGACTTTTGACGCCAAACCATTAATACTGTTTTCGGGCGACTCTACCGTATTCGGATTTAATTTTTTCACTACAGACAATAAAGCCGTGCAGACAAATAATCTATATTTTAAGCCGGCGTCTGACCAAAAAGCTTATAACGTCGTTTCCAGGCCGGAGAGTGTGATTCTGAGATTACCTGCAGGCGATGATAAATACATTGAATATAAATATACGCTTGCTCCGGATAAATATTTGGTCGAATTTAATGTTAATTTCAAATCGATGGAAGGTATTATTGCCTCAAACCAGAGTAGTTTGACATTAGATTGGAAGACATACATTCCTCAACAGGAGAAAGGCAGACAAAATGAAGAGACTTACTGCGCATTAAATTACAAGTATTATCAGGGTGAGGTTCCTATCCCCAAAATTCGCCAGTCAAAAGAAATTGTTAAAACCGATATCGCTACAAAACTCAGCTGGATATCGTTTCAGGACCAGTTTTTTTCCTCAATAATTATTACCAATGATTTTTTTCTTAATGCTTCTCTTTCTTCGAACCGCACTATAGGATCAAAAAAATACCTGAGATACTATACTTCTGAAGTAGGAATTCCTTTCAATAGCAGCACTTCGAATTCGATCAATATGAAGTTATATTACGGGCCAAATTCAATTCCAATTCTAAGAAAGGAAGGGCTTGAACTCGAAAAGATTGTTTTTCTTGGAAGGAACATTATTGGATGGATAAGCAGGTTTGTGATCATCCCAATCTTTAACTGGCTTAATCATTTTATAAGCAATTTTGGTTTAATTATACTTATACTGACAATTATAATTAAGGTTGTTCTCTTCCCTCTCACTTATAAATCCTACCAATCGCAGGCAAAAATGCAGGTACTTAAGCCTATGGTGGAGGAGCTGGGGAAAAAATTTCCCAAAAAGGAAGATGCAATGAAAAAGCAGCAGGCAACGATGGATCTATACAAGAGGGCAGGAGTGAACCCGATGGGCGGTTGTCTGCCTATGTTGCTCCAGATGCCAATTCTCTTTGCTATGTTCAGGTTCTTTCCTGTTTCTATTGAACTCAGGCAGGCGCACTTCCTTTGGGCTACAGACTTATCAACATATGATTCAATATTGCATCTACCTTTTTTAATACCTATGTATGGTGACCATGTAAGTCTGTTCACACTTCTTATGACTGCATCAACTTTGCTGACAATGAAGATGACAGGTTCATCACCCGGGTCGGATCAGCCTGGAATGAAGATGATGATGTACATGATGCCTATAATGTTTATGCTTATTCTTAATAACTTCTCGGCTGGACTTACCTATTATTATTTTCTCGCAAATATGCTGACGTATATCCAGAATATAGTATCCAAAAGGTTTATCAACGCTGATGCAGTGCTAGCGACCCTGGAACAGAATAAGAAAAAAGCTATTCCAAAATCAAAATGGCAGCAGCGACTTGAAGCAGCTGCTAAACAAAGAGGAATTAACCCACCTAAAAAATAACTACCTAAACTATTTTTTTGTAAAAGGCTGTCCCCAAAAGGCAGCCTTTTTATTTACAATGATTCATTAGGTTAATGAGATAAGATATTATTTGAACCTTAATGATCCCGAGTACACGGGATTTTGTCCCTTCGTGGTAAATTTTATTTCACTTAAACTCAAAGGTTCACAGTGGAATACACAAAGTAACACTAAGGAAAACCGTTGGCTGATTTTTCAAAAGTTAAAAATTATTAAAATATAACTGCAATTCGAAAAATGTACTAAATTTATTTCTTCCAATTAAACGGGGAAATGGGAAAAAAATTTAAAAACAAAGATTTAGCCGCCAGGCTTGGCGTGTCCGGTACTTTAGTATCACTTGTCCTTAATAATAAGGCCGATCAGCAGGGTATCCGAAAAGATACACAGGAAAAGGTGTTTATGCTAGCCAGACAGATGGGATATTATGATTCACTGCAACTGAAGAATGAATCTTCACCTGCAGAAGAAAAACCCGGAGTACTGGGAATGATAGTCCCTTCTATCAATGATCCTTTTGTTATTCAGATAACACCCTATCTTCAAAAAGCTTTTTCAAGCATAGGAGTTGGATTCTCAATTGTGACAAAAGATCCTGATGATCAGCGATATGATCGCCTTGTGGGAGCATTTAAGAAGTTTTATAGCGGCCTTATCCTGCTTGGAGATGCTGCTGATGATGCCACAATAAGGGCACTCAGAACAACCGATTATCCTTTCGTTCTTCTCGAAAAACCTTCAAGAAACCTACGGCTAAACGCTGTCAGCACTGATACTATAGCAGGTGCTCGACTAGTTGTGAATCATCTTGATAAACTTGGCTATAAAAACATAATCATTGTAGCCGATCATAGATCTTCGGCTACTGATACGACAGCAATCCAGGATATTATCAATGCAATTGATCAGAAGCCAGGCATTTCAAGACCTGTTGTTGTTGAATTAGACAAAAGATATGCAGCGGATGAAATTGATTCATCAGAGTTTGAAGAATATCTACGTCCCCCTTACCGGGCCGATGTTATGATTATAATGAATGCCAGCCTGGTTTATCCTATAATGACCCTTTTAAGAAAAAAGAAACTAAGGGTTCCACAGGATATTGCAGTAGTTTCAATGGAGGAGGGAACAGGATTCGACCTGATGTTTTCTCCTGTTACCTGTCTTCGCAAACCTCTTTCAGGCATTTCAACAAAAGTTGCAAATATGATATGGTCAGAGGTTAAAAATTCAGGAAAAGGCAAGTTTAAACGGCAGGTAAATATATCACCCGAACTCATTATAAGAAATTCCTGCGGTACAATATAGAATCTTAGTTTACATGAAAATATCTCTAAAGAATATAGAGACAAATTCTGTAGAGACAGGTCTCAGGCCTGTTTCTACCATTATATTGTTATTAATAACAGTGTTGATATCCTCCTGTTCCAATACCCACCTTATCAATAACAAACAGTATCTGGCAGTCACTAAAAATGCTTTTGAAAAAAGAAAGAGTTTTGCGAATAGCAGAGATTCGGCCTTATTCTCGGTTTTTAAAAAGAATCTGTCGCTGAAACAGATAGAAGCGCTTGAGTTCTTATTTGCATATATGCCATTGAGCGATCTGGCAGATTATGACGGGAATTTTTTTCTTGCAAATGCTGATATCTCTTTGCGTACTCAGCATGAAGCAAAATGGGGGAAAGATATCCCTGAAAATATATTTTTGCATTATGTCCTTCCCTCCAGGGTTAATAATGAAAACCTTGATTCATTCAGGATTGCCAATTATAGTGAATTAATGAACAGGGTTAAAGGAAAAGATATTATGGATGCTGCCCTTGAAATAAACCACTGGTGCCATGAAAAAGTAAGTTATCAGCCTTCTGATGATCGAACTTCAGCCCCTATGAGCACAATTCTTTCAGCAAGAGGCAGATGTGGTGAAGAGTCTACTTTCACTGTAGCTGCTCTGCGCACGGTTGGCATACCGGCCCGGCAGGTATATACTCCCAGATGGGCCCATAGTGATGATAATCACGCATGGGTTGAAATCTGGGTCAACGGAAACTGGTATTATATGGGTGCCTGTGAACCTGAACCAGTTCTTGACCGTGGGTGGTTTACAGAACCGGCAAGAAGAGCCATGCTGGTGCATACAAAATCATTCGGTGCCAACCTGGGTAATGAGAATGCTGTTAACATGAATAGTAATTATACAGATGTTAATAATCTTGCCAAGTATGCTGTTACTAAAAAACTGACAGTTAAAATAATTGATAAGAATCTTGTTCCGGTTGAAAACACTCTGGTAGAATACCAACTCTATAACTATGCAGAATTTTATCCCCTGGCTGTAGTTCCGACTGACAAATTTGGAATAAGTCAGTTTGAAACTGGGTTGGGCGACTTATTGATCTGGGCTCATAAAGGTGATAATTATAATTTTAAGAAAATTTCTGTAGCTGAAACCGATACTCTTATTCTCAAACTTGACCGGGAAGATATTCCGGGAAGCAATTTTGATCTTGATCTTGATGTGCCAGTTGTCAGATCACCTCGGCCTGGTCCTCAAAAGGAGCTTATAGATATTAATTCGGAAAGAATTAACAAGGAAAATAATATTAGACAAAAGTATACAGAAACATGGATGAAGCCTGCAGCGGCTAAAGCACTGGCAATAAAGCTTAATATTGATTCGACAAGGATGCAGAGCATAATTGTAAGAAGCATGGGCAACTACAGGGAGATTAGTTCATTTCTGTCCCAAACACCAGATTCGTTGCAGCAATTTGCAATTTCGATGCTTGAGATTCTTCCGGATAAAGATCTCAGGGATGTCAGCTGTTTAGTACTATCTGATCATCTTATGAATACTTCATTCCCGGTAAAACCTTCCGGAGAATCAGAAACGAAGCTATTTGCGGAGTATATTCTGAATCCAAGAGTTGCGAATGAAATGTTAGTATCCTTCAGACACTATTTTTTAACAAAACTGCCTTCCGAATTGCTGAAAAACGGATCGAAAAATCCTTCACTGATTATTAAGTATCTGAATGACAAAATAAGGATTGCTGACGACGAAAACTACTATAGAACGCCAATTACACCTATAGGAGTTAATGAACTTAAAGTATCTGATGCAGGGTCAAGGGCAATTTGTTTTGTAGCAATATGCAGAAGTCTTGGAATACCTTCCCGGCTTGAACCTGGGAGGAATACACCGCAGTATTTTCTTAACAATAAATGGAATGATGTCTATTTTTCGGGACAAAAACGGCCTCTTCAGGATAAAGGTTATTTAAGATTGTATTCAGCTGATACAAAGCCGGTTCCTGAATATTATATTCATTTCACCATAGCCAGATTTGAAGGTGGCCGTTATAATACCCTTGAATATGATTACAATAAAAAGATAAGCGATTTCAAAGAAGAACTTCCTCTACCTCCAGGCCATTATATGCTTGTTACCGGTAATAGATTATCAAGTGGCAGGATATTGTCCAATATCTCATTTTTTGATCTGTCAGGGAATGAGCATAAAACTATAGAAGTAAAAGTCAGAAAAGATATATCAGAGAAAAAGATACTTGGTAAAATTGATCTGAATAAGATTTACGCTCTTTCATCAATGAATGCTTCCTCTCAGGCTTGTGTCAATGGGAAGGGTTTGGTGATTATATGGATTGACCCTGAGAAGGAGCCAACCAGGCATATATTCAATGATCTGCCTTCTCTTAAAAGCGAATTTGATTCCTGGGGTGGAAAATTTCTCTTCCTGACAAAAGAAAATGGAAGCGACATGACCCTTCCTAATGCCGGAAACTCGATTGGCCCTGGATACAACAAAGGATTACCAGCAAATTCCTCTTTCGCAATAGATAAGCAGATGACTTTCCTTAAAAATTCCATTAATCTTCAGACGGAATTGAATTTGCCTGTTGTCATCGTTTCGGACAAAGACGGCAATGTTTTTTTTATTTCAACAGGGTACAAAATAGGTATAGGAGAACAGATATTAAAATACATCAGATAATTTTTTATATGTAGAGACAGGTCTGAGACCTGTCTCTACATATCCATGAACGTCCAGCCTGAATACTCCAAGCTGGTTTTATTTTTATTAACACCTGTTGATATCTGACCAAAATCTATTTGTGGCAGGATAAATAAAAAGTTTATCTTTGTTTTGGTGTTACAATGAAATAAAATCATTGTAATGAAAAGGGAATGCGGTTTGAATCCGCAACAGTACCCGCTGCTGTGAAGCCCGATCGTTCTAACGATGATGGTTTTATGAAATACCTGCCACTGTCCTGGTTTATAGGGATGGGAAGGCTTCATAAAACCGGGATAAGTCAGAAGACCTGCCAGATAAATCTAATATTCGAAGCTTTCGGGAAAAAAAGCGCAGGATCATTAATTGATTCCCACTTAAATTTTCCTGGTTAACTCTTGATGTTGGATTTACCGGCTGAATACGACTTTGATGCAACAACACAATTTTTAAAATGTGGTGTATGATATTGACAGAAAGGTAGATAAACGCTTGAAAATAAAATTGTTATATATAGTATTCTTGTTTTCCATGCCTCTGTATGGGCAAATGTCATTTGAAGCAGATACAATAAAAATAAATGAGGTTGTCGTCAGCAGAAATACTATCAATGATGAGTCAGCAGGATATAAAAAAACTATGATAGATTCGTCGGTTATGGTTAAATACAGCAACAGTGCTATTGCTGATTTACTCTCAGAAAATACCGAGGTATTTATTAAAAGTTATGGAATGGGAGGAACAGCGACTCCCTCATTCAGAGGAACTGATGCAAGCCATACTCTGGTAGACTGGAATGGCATTAATATCAACAGCCCTATGTTAGGCCAGACAGATCTGTCACTTATTCCAGTTGGTATTATGGATGATATTCAGATCTACTTTGGAGGAGCGTCAATGTTGCTGAACAATGGAGGGATAGGTGGTACAATAAATATTGAGACTAAACCGGAATGGAAAAAGGAAACTTTAGTATCATTAAATGGTGCAGCTGGTAGCTTCGGAAGCTATTCAGGACTTATGAAAGTTAAAACCGGTAATTTTAAATTTCAGACAGTCACAAAGGCTTACTTTCAAAATTGCGAAAATAATTTCAGGTACCTAAATTCGGTAATTGGCCCAGAACCGGTTTGGCAGACAAGAACCAATAGCCAGGTGAGGCAACAAGGCCTTCTTCAGGAAATTTATCTGAATAATTCAAATAATGTTGTTTCTGCCAGAATATGGTATGAGTCTTCTGACAGAAATCTGCCTGCCTCCCTGCTGACAGAGCCAAATACAGGAGAAAAACAGTTCGATGAATCATTAAGAACCATGCTTAATTTTGATGTTTTCAGGGGAAATTCTGATTTTACATTTACGGGGGCATGGGTTATGAGCAGGTTGAATTATTTTAACCGTCTTGCATCGATAGACTCAAGGAATCTTTCAGATGCATTGACTTTAAAGGCCAGCTTTGGGAACAGGATAGGCGAATATTCAAAGCTGAAAATTGTAATTGAAGAGCTGTCGACTGTTATAAATTCAAATAATTATAGTAACAACAAAACCCGGAATACAGCAACTTTGACCGCATCAGTTGAAAGGAACAAAAACAGGTTTGGAACTTCGATCCTGATCCGCGAGATATTGGACAGGAATAATTTACTCATTCCTGATTTTTCTGCGGGAGTACAATTCAGGTTAATTGATTATAAAGCTTATTATCTCAAAGCCAACTTCTCAAGAAATTCAAAGATCCCGACGATGAATGAAATGTTCTGGAACCCCGGCGGTAATCCTGCCTTAAAAAATGAACATGCTTTGATGTACGAGCTCTCATACGAGATGAATCAGCAACTTTCCGTGCCTTTAAAATTAAAATATGATATTTCCTTCTTCCGTTATAATATTAAAGATATGATACAGTGGCACCCAGGAGTATACACTTACTGGACAGCTGACAATATCGCAAGCGTAAACTCGACAGGAGCAGAATCATCTGTTTCGCTGAATTATATACAAAACAACATCAGTACCAGTTTGAGAGCAGGTTACTCATATACCAGGGCAATATCAACCAGATCTGATATTGAAAATGATATGTCGGCAGGAAAACAACTTCAGTATATACCAGAAAACAAGGCTAATGCGATGTTGAGAGTAGCTTATAAAAATGTTTATTCTTCATGGATAGCCAACTTAACCGGGAAAAGATATGTGACAGTGGATAATTCAAATTACCTTCCGGGTTACTTTGTTAATAGCTTAAATGCTGGAATAAAATTTGTAAGTAAAGGCACTTCAATTGATGTTAATTTCGGTATTGATAATATCTTTAATATTTATTATCAATCAATTGCTTATTACCCATTGCCGGGACGATCATACTCTTTGAAGGTTTTAGTTCAAATAGTTAAATAGTAATAATAAAAATATGAAGAATATAGTAAAATTAGCCATTCTCCTTCTCGCAGTTGCAGGATGTTCCAAGCCGTCAGGAAATCCCAACTTGAATTATTCCTTTGGTGGTGGTGTTTTCATAGTTGATGAAGGAAATTTCAAAAGCGGAAACGGGTCACTATCCTTTTATTCATATGATTCCTCAAAAATCTTCAATGACGTTTTCTTAAGTGCTAACAACAGGCCATTGGGAGATGTCCCTAATGCAATGGCAATAAAAGGAGATCAGGCATATATTATGGTAAACAACTCGGGTAAAATTGAAGTAATTAATCCAACCACCCTTAAATCTGTAACAACTATCACAGGACTCATATCTCCTCGTAATATTTCATTTGTTAATGATTATAAAGCATACGTTTCAAGTCTGTATTCAGACTCTGTTGCAATAATTAACCTGACCACCAAATCTATTTCAGGCTACATTAATATTAGAAGAACATCCGAGACAATTGGAGTTATCGGATCCAATGCATATATTTCAAACTGGACAGGCGGGCATGAAATTATGGTTATCAGTACGCTTTCAGATAAGGTAATAGATTCTATAGTAGTGGGAAAAGAACCTGAGAGTATGGTATTCGACAGAAATGGTATACTTTGGGTTTTATGCAATGGCGGATATGACAGACAAACCTTTGCTGAATTGGATCAAATAAATACAGCAACCAATTCTGTTATAAAAAAGTTGGTTTTTCCTACAAAGGAAGCTTCTCCTTCATGCCTGAAGATTGATGGGACAGGTCAGACTCTCTACTATATTGATAATGGCGTAAGACAAATCGATTTTGCCGCGACAGAGATACCATCAACTACCTTTATAATACAGCAACCTGGTCAATATTTTTATAAGATTGAAATTAACCCTATAAACAGCGATGTTTTTATAACCGATGCAGTGGATTTTATACAGCCGGGATACCTTTTATTATATGACAGAACTGGTAAGTTTGTTACAAAACAGAAAGCAGGAATAATTCCAGGCTCAATGTGCTTCAAGCTTATATTCAATTCCTGATTTGATATTCTATTTATCAGTTGTTATGCTTAGAACCTTCATGAATTTTTTAAAATTTATAGTAATATTTTCATTTTTCATAATTTCAGGTTGCGGGAAGAGTGATAATAATGTGGCTTTCAAGCTGAGAAACTCAGGCAATGAAGTCATCAGTGCAGAAAGATTTACCCTTGAAAAAAAGAAAGGGTGGACTGAAGTTAAGATTCTTAACCCTTGGCAGGGAGCCAGGGATGTTAACCAGAAATATTTTCTTGTAAAAAGAGGTTCTGACAGACCTGAAGGATTGGATCCGGCACTTATTATCTATGTCCCTATTAAAAAAATAATTTGCATGTCGACGACTCATGTTGCAATGATTTCAGCTCTCAATGAAGAAAAGTCAATTGTAGGTGTATCAGGTGCCAATTTTATCTATTCGACCGGCGTAAATAAGTATATTGAATCAGGGTCAATAGCAGATGTTGGCTATGAGGCTAATCTTAACAAAGAACTGATACTTAAAATTTCACCCGATCTGATAATGATTTACGGAATAGGAAGTGAATCAGCCGGCTATGTTGGAAAGATAAAGGAGTTAGGCATCAAAGTAATAATCAATGCGGATTACCTTGAAACAGACCCACTTGGCAGGGCAGAATGGATAAAATTGTTTGGAGCGCTGTTTTGTAAAGAGAATCTGGCGGATAGCATTTATAAATCTGAAGTTGATGAGTATACAAAAATGAAACTATTTGTCAGTAAGCATTCAATGAAGCGGCCAAAAGTTATGCTTGGGCTTCCTTTTAAGGATACATGGTATGTTTCACCAGGCAATTCATTTATATGTAAATTAATTAATGACGCCGGCGGCGATTATTTATGGAAGGACACTGAGTCTTCAGTTTCTTTGCCATATGGCATAGAAAATGTGTATTTAAAGGGAATGAATGCTGATTACTGGCTGAATACAGGAACGGTAAGCACAAGGAATGAGATTTCAAATATGGATCACCGTTTGGAGGATCTCCCCAGTTTTAAAAATGATAATCTTTTCAATAATAACAAACGGGTCACAATTGCCGGTGGAAATGATTTTTGGGAAAGTGGAAGTCTTTATCCTCATCTTATTCTAAAAGATATTGCTACTATACTGCATCCTGAAATATTTAATGATCATGAATTGACCTATTATAGAAAAATTTATTAACATTTCATCTTGAAAAAAATTATACAAAATGAATTGACGGAGGAGATTAAGTCAGGTCGAAATGTAAGGCTTATTTTTTTTGGTCTGGCACTGATGGTTGTTCTTTTCCTGATTCTCGATATTTTCCTTGGGTCGGTCAATATAAGACCAACAGATGTATTAAGAGCTGTTTTCAATCATTCAAATAGTAATCTGGAAACCATTATTATAAAATTCAGATTTCCGAAAGCGATAACGGCTCTCACAGTTGGAGTGGCGCTGTCATTAAGTGGATTGCAGATGCAGACTGTTTTCAGGAATCCGATGGCCGGACCTTATGTGCTCGGGATAAGTTCCGGAGCAAGCCTTGGTGTTGCCTTTGTCATTATGGGTTTTTCGGCGAATATTTCGCCTGATAACATCAGCGGGTTAGGTAACTGGATCCTTGTTGCAGCTTCTTGGGTGGGAGCGGGAGCAGTGATGTTGTTGATAATGATAATATCCTCAAGAGTAAAAGATGTAATTACGGTTCTCATTCTCGGTATAATGCTCTCAAGCGGTATCTCTGCAATTGTAATGATCATGCAGTATTTCAGCAGCGAAAGCATGTTAAAATCTTATATATTATGGACCATGGGGAGCTTAGGAAATCTTACTTCAGGTCAGCTGAATGTACTGCTTATTTCAGTCGCGACGGGTGTAATTTTGAGCTTGTTCTCATCCAAAATGTTAAATGCTCTTCTGCTTGGCGAAAATTATGCGGGTAGTATAGGGCTTAATGTTAAGTTTGCCAGAACAATAATATTTGTTTGCACAAGTATTCTGGCAGGAAGTGTCACAGCATTTTGCGGACCGATAGGATTTATTGGAATAGCAGTACCTCACATAGTAAGGATACTTTTCAGGACATCTGATCACAGAATATTAATTCCTGGAACAATATTAACTGGAGGAGCCGTTATGCTGATCAGTGACATCATTTCCCAGCTGCCCGGTTCAAAAAGTGTTCTGCCTGTGAATGCAGTTACATCTTTGATTGGTATTCCGGTTGTCATATGGATAATCCTTGGCAACAGAAAATATTCAGGAACTTTCTGATGATGGAGAATATAAAAGAAATATTGAATCTCGATTCTCTGAAAATCGGCTATCAATCAGGAAAAAGTAAAAAAGTTCTTCTCCCTCCAATTACCTCAAGTGCAGGCCGGGGTGAACTCATTGCTGTTATCGGCAGAAACGGGGTTGGCAAAAGCACACTTCTAAGGACACTGACAGGCCTTCAATTGCCACTTGGGGGTAATATCTTTTATTATGGGAAAAAAATAAGTGGTTATTCGAAGATGGAGCTTGCTCAGAAAGTAGGCTTTATTTCTACGGAGGTCGTTAAAGTAAGCAATATGAAAGTTTATGACCTTGTCGCTCTAGGCAGGTTTCCTCATACCAACTGGATCGGAAAAATTGAATCAGATGATCGTTCTAAAATTAACGATGCGCTGGCAAAAACATCGATGCAGACATTTAGTATGAAATTTGTTTCCCGGCTTTCTGATGGAGAACGGCAAAAGGTTATGATTGCAAGACTTTTAGCACAGGACGCTTCAATAATGATAATGGATGAACCTACGGCCTTCATTGATATAACAGGCAAATATGAGATTCTTCAGCTTATGCACACTCTGACCCATACGAGTGATAAAACAATCATCTTTTCAACTCACGATCTTCAAATGGCTATTAATCAGTCTGATAAAGTATGGCTAATACTCGAAAACGAGCTAATTGAAGGAGCTCCTGAAGACCTTATGATTGCAGGAGCATTTGATCACCTTTTCGATTCATCCGTTGTCGATTTTAATTCTGAAGATGGTACATTTTCATTCCGCAACAACACAAAAGGGAGTATCTATATCGAAGGGAAGGGGCATAAAAGACACTGGACTGAAAAAGCAATAAGCAGAGCTGGGTTCCATGTTTCCAAAGAAAAAACTAATCCATATATCATTATCCCATCGGGTAATAATAATTTCTGGAAGCTTTCAGTTGGATCATATACTTATGAATGCACTTCACTATATGAACTAATTAAATGCCTCGATCGAATGCCCCAGTCTATTTAAAGAACTTCCGGTAATTATCAATAAATGGACCGATTTCTTCTACGCCAAGCTTTTTAGCAATAATTTTCTTGTTTTTATCGAGAATATATACTGTTGGAGTGGACTGTATATTATAATAATAGTCAAAATGCGAACTTCTTTTCGGATCCCATCCATTTATCCATGTGAGCTTGTTATCTTCAATATATTTCGTCCATTTTGCCTTGTCTGATGTAGTGCATACTGAAAATACTTCCAAACTGTAGTCTTTTGGTTTATCGTAGTAAACCTTAAGTTTCGGGGTTGCTTCCTGACAATGACCGCAATTGGGTTCCCAGAAGTAGAGTATAGTAAAATCTTTTTCAACATCATATAACGAGACGAATATGCCATTATATGAGTCCATTACCAGATTTTCGGCCTTTTTCCCAATAAGGTTCGGCCTCATTAGATCAACCTGTTTCCTGAGATCATCCTTGAATTCTTTAGAAACCCAGTCGGCCTTACCTGAAAGATAAATATCATCTGCAATTTTAACCATTACGGCATCTTGTCCCATGATCTCACTTTCCCTGAAATGGTTAAACAGATAAACAGAAATGAATTGAAAAACTTTATGATTGCCGCTGCATTTTTTAATTAGTTTATCAATTTCCTTGTTAATTGTATCGGGTGCCTGTATTAATACACTTGAAAAAAAAGCATCGAGTCTAGCATATAAAAGAGGTGTCCTGAGTAATCTCTCATCATTCAGGTCAATATTGTCGAAAAAATGATCCTTGTTATAATTGTAATTTCTTACCCATCGAACAGAATCGGGATTTGCAAATCCGATAGGAACAGGAAAGTCAGGAATATCTATCGGCAGCATTCCTTTGACAAGGGTAGCAAGGAAATTTCCTTCATTCTCTTTTATAACACTTTTGAGATACGATTTCATGTTTTCCTCCTGAAGTTTTTGGATTGGTCCTAAAATCTTCAGCGAATCAGTATTTTGTCTGTTGTTTTGAATTCTTTTGGCAATTGATGCCGCCCGCTGCTGCATTTTTACCCATCTTCTCTGGTACTCAACAAAAGCCGAATTCTCCTGAGACCCGCTAAATTTAAGAGAATTGAAATAATCACTGTAAGAACAGCTTGCAGAGAAATGCTGATTTGCGGTCATTAACACTTCAAAATATTTTCTGCCTGGCAGAACAATCATGTATATTCCCTGGGGAAGGATTTCCTGGCCCTTAAACACTCCATGACCCTTTTCATTAAGCCTGACAGTATCTCTTATATACTGTTTATCGCCTAGATGATAAGCCAGAAAAACCGTAGAATCTGGCAGATCATTTATTGTTAAGTCAATTTCATAACCATTCTTTGTCTGACCAAATGAAAAAGCATGAACTGATGCAAGAAAAATATAAAATAAAAACTTCCTCATTTATAATTAAGATTATTAAAGACATCTGCAAAAATAGCCAATGCAATTTCTTTGCCAAAGTTTGTCAGACAAATATTAAAAAAATATGTAGTACATTTGATATGATAACCGTAAATCGATATGAAGATTTCGTTGCTGATTCCTGTATTCGACTATGATATTATTGCACTCGTTCATAGCATGAAAAATGCTATGGGCAAAGTTCCTGAATTTTATGAAATTATTATTGGTGATGATGGATCTTCTCCTGAATATCGTAAAAAATACAAATCGCTTGTAGCGGCCAATGTAAAAGTGATCTCATCGGAGAAAAACATTGGAAGATCTGCAATAAGAAACAAGCTCGCCATAGAAGCTGATGGCGATTTTCTGCTGTTTATTGACGCTGATGTAATGCTGCCAGGTACGGCTGAAGCATATATTCTTAAATGGCTTCCTTTTTTGAAGAATTCAAGGGTTGTTTGCGGAGGAACTCTTTACCATGATAGCCCTCCCGGCGATCCTGACAAACTGTTGAGATGGAAGTATGGAAAATGGAGAGAACAAAAAAGTGCTGCTGACAGGAACAAACACCCCCATTCAGGCTTTTCAACATTTAATGTAATGATTGAAAAATCTGTTTTTTCTATTATAAGGTTTAATGAAGAGTTAAAACAATACGGTCACGAAGATACACTTCTTGGCTACCAGCTGAAAAAAGCAGGAATTGAAGTACTTCATATTGATAACGGATTAATGCATGAGGGACTGGAGTCGAACAGGGATTTTCTTAATAAAACGAAGCTCGGAATTGAGAATCTAAGCAAGCTTTACGATAAGGTAACAGATAAGCGATCATTTTCGGAGACCGTTACGATCCTTAGTATTTATAATAAACTCAAATTTTTTGGATTAACGCGATTATTGGCTGCAATCTATATCAGATACCGAGACCGGATGGAGAGAAGGCTAGATTCAGGTAAAATTTCGCTATTCCTTTTTGCATTCTATAAAATGAGCATGTTTTGTACCTACCGTGCAATTCACATACGAAAAAAAATACTTCCGGTCTTCTGATTATTCGCTGAATATAATATTTTTATACGGCGAATGTTATAGCAGGAGTTTTCATCACTATAGATTCGCAAGGGTTCTGCTGATGAAATCTAACGGACTTTTTAGCTGAATATAAATCGATTATATGGCAATTTTCATTAGATCAATATTGCCATCAAATCTTCTGGTAGCTTTAAGCACAAAATTGAATTTATTTATCATTGTACAGAGAAAAAAATCTGTTGGCGGTGAAAAATCAATATTGGCAGGGTTGAAAAATCGCTTTCCTGAACTATTCTGCAGATTTGCAATCCTGGCTTCATAAGGATAATTCTCATTTTTTAAACCTTTAGCTATTATTTTGGCGCACAGAAGGTCTTCTTCTGCTGAATGAACAGCGCGATATCCCATTGCAACAAGAGAAACATGATCAGGATTCACAGATTTAATATACCTGACAATGGCTCCTGCATTCACTATGCTTCCTGTAATTACCTGATCAGCATTTATGGCACTGATAAGTCCCCGGGTACCAGCTGTTGTTGTATGAATGACGGTTTTTCCTGAAAGATCTTCCTTAATAATTTCTGTAGGACTGTTACCGAAGTCAAAACCATCAATTTTCTTTTCATCTCTTTCCCCAACAAGAACTGAGTTTTTGTACTGTTTTTTTAACTGAAATGCATTCGAAATTTCAGATGTTGCAATAATTTTTATAGCCCCTGCATCAATGGCATAACATGCTACTGTAAACGCTCTGAATACATCAATGATAACTGCAATTCCTCTTGCATTCCTTGCTCCTTCGACAAACTCTACTATCTCAATCTTCATTTAACATTCTGATTTGAAAGTGAAAATAGTAATTATTTTTACTTTATTGCATTTCAGCCCTTGTGGGATTTCGTATATTTGAACCAGAGTGTAATTTATATAAATAACTTACTGATCTTAATGTAAATATAACATTATGGAAAACCCTGTAACATGGATACTTGACCAGATAAGGCGGCTGAATGATATCATATGGAATACTTCACTCTCAGAAATTTCTAAGAGAAAATCATTCATTCTTAAGCAAATGAGAATTTTAGTTTTGGCTGCAAGGGGGTTCTTAAATGATAAGGTTCAGCTAAGGGCCTCTGCATTAACTTTCTATTCATTACTTTCCATTATTCCTATGGCAGCAATAGTATTTGCTATAGCAAAGGGTTTCGACGTTGATAATAATATTAAAATAATAATACAGGAAAAATTTCAGTCTCAGGCGGCTAATTTGAATTGGTTGGTAAATGAAGCACAAACTGCTATTGAAAAAACAAGCGGTGGCTATATGGCAGGGGTTGGAATTATAATCCTTTTCTGGTCTGTGATGTCGCTTCTCACTAATATAGAAAGCTCATTTAATCATATCTGGCAGATCAGAACTTCAAGACCATGGCACAGAAAGTTTACAGATTACCTGACGATAATGCTTATTGCTCCTGTTTTTATCATTCTTTCAATAAGTATCACTCTGTTTATAAGTATAAACCTACCTGATTATATGACTAATGCTCCGATCCTTGACTTTTTCAAGCCGGTTATTAGTTTCCTTATCAAGTTTGCACCATACTTGCTCAGCTGGCTGGCCCTGACCATACTTTTTATAATAATGCCAAACGCGAAAGTCAAATTTATACCTGCATTGATTTCAGGTATTATTGCAGGAACATTACTACAGGTTATTCAATGGTTATATATTGATCTTCAATTCGGGATATCAAAACTTGGTGCTATTTACGGAAGTTTTGCAGCTGTACCTCTGTTTATTATCTGGATGCAGAGCAGCTGGATTGTTGTGCTTCTCGGAGCAGAAATATCTTTTGCTAATCAGAATGTGTCGCGTTATGAGCTTGAGTCGGAAGCTTTAAATATAAGTGCCTATCAAAAACGTGCTCTTATGTTAATGATACTGCATATGATTATCCGTAATTTTTCCCTTGGTGAAAAACCTATCAGTGCTTCCTATATAGCTGCTAACCTAAAAATACCTGTTCGGCTTGCCCGTGATATACTGCAGGATTTAAGCAACGTTAATATCGTTTCCATAATTCACGCAAACGAAGAAAAAGAGCGTCTATATCAGCCTGCCATCGACATTAACAAGCTTACAGTAAGCTTTGTCTTTTCGAGGTTAGATAAAAAAGGGGTGGAACAGATAATGGTTATAAGGAACAAGGACTATGAAAAAATAGTCTCAATGCTTGAAAAATTCGACAAGCTGATAGCAAAATCGGACGCTAACATTTTGATTAAGGACCTTTGATTAGTATTTATTACGCAGGGACCTATTATAAGGAACAACCGAATAAGGCTTCTCTACTTCTTAATACTTTCAGGATAGTTTTCCACAAAGTCTATAAAATCAGCGAATGAGTGCCATTCGTTGAACAGATAATGTGGCAATTGCAAAACTATATTTTTTGTATTCTTTTCTTTTTCCCAATAACCCTCCAGGTTTTTAGAAGGAAAAACCCTGTCTATTTCGCTTGTGACAGCATAATCCCATCTGAAGCCAGGTTCTTTCTGTTCCATTATACGGTTGTATAACCAACGAAGTTCATCGTGCAAGGATTTTAATGTCCTGTGCGGAACCCGGTCAATGTTCGACTGATACGATTTTTTATCGCCAAACATTCTGAAATAGAATTTGTCGATGTTTTCCTCAGTAATATTATTCAGCGTTCCCTCAAATACATTTAGCGGTATCCCATACATGTCATCCGCTGGCACAGGAGTTCCATTAACTGCAATTGTAACATCGGGCTTGATCCCGGTTTTTGGTGATAGATATTCAGCTGCCCAAACGCCCAAAGACCAACCTATCAGTGTGATTTTATCATAAGTTTTCATTTCAGGAAGCACCAGAGCTTCATCAGCCGAGTAATTATAAAAAAGAATAAAATCAAACTCGTCATTGCACAAAGGAGTAAAGACATTTTCGTCTGTTCCCCAGCCTCCATACAATATAACAAGATGATTATTCTTTTCCCTTCGTCTGATATAGGTCTTCATTGCACTCTATACAGTTTTTATAACAATATTCAGCTGTTCCCCTTTTGCTGAAAGAATGCAAAGATAGACTAATTTTTTGATGAAAGATTAGTTATTTCTTTTCTTGTCACGAAGGTGGCAAAATATGAATTAAGTTCTTAATTTGCTGTTCGTTTGTTCATTATTCTTAATTCAAGATATTGAATGAAAGAACATTTGAATTCAGAATGCAGAAGACTTAATACAGTTTAGACAGGTATTCTGCAAGGATCTTAAATGTGGATGTATTTTGAAGGATCATTAAAAGGAACAAAAAAATAAGAGGAGGAAGGGTGGTTGTGAGAATCAGGAGCGGGCTTTATTAATGAGATAATTCCCGTGTCTACTGTCTGATAAAAGGATCGAACCATGGTTAGCTGGCGCTATTCCTCAGGTTCCTGATGTGAAAGTCAATGTCTGCAATACAATCCTGTTGATTTTCACCCCCAACCCTTGCTCATCTCCTCTTAATACCAATAGCATGAGCATGGAAACAAATTTAGACATAAAATTGATTAAATCAAATTAAATTCAAAAAAATTTATTAGTTTAAGATGTTAACAATTGCTAAAATAGGTTTATTTTTATAGTATCCGATCGATACTGACAGATTATGACATGGTAGCTGAACTTGAGAAAATACAATATGATGACGGTGGCGGATTCAGAGCCGCATATATTAATGATACTGGAGGCATGTGGCACTTTCATCCTGAATATGAGCTCGTTCTGAATATTAAAAGTAATGGGACGCGAATAGTCGGAGACAGTGTTGAATTGTTTGATCAGTATGATATGGTACTGATCGCCGGCAATATTCCTCACTGCTGGAACTATTACAGGCAGAACAATACCCTTCCCGAAAATCATGGGATTGTGGTCAACTTTAAACTTGAATCATTCGGGGAATCGTTGCTTTCTCAGCATGAATTGCATAACCTTAAAGAATTACTCAGTGAAGCAGACAGAGGATTGGCTTTTTCAATTGAAGATTCCAGGGAAGCTGAAAAATTTCTGGTACAAATGGTTAATGATAAGGGCATTGATAAAATGATCGATTTTTTCAATATTATAAAAATCTTATGCGCCTCAGAAAGAAGAGCCTACCTATGTTCGGAAAACTATAAACTGGCATTTGATGAAAGGGGAAATAAAAGAATGTCTGATGTTTACACTTATATCAGGGAAAACTATTTTAAAAATATCCCTCTTGAAAAGATTGCAAAAGTCGCAAAAATGAGTCCATTTGCATTCAGCAAATATTTCAAGAAAAACTGCGGTGCCGGTTTTATTGAGTACCTAAACCGTGTCAGAACAAATAAAGCATGTTATCTACTCAGGGAAACAGAATACCCTGTTCATGAGATAGCAACGGAGTGCGGTTTTGCCAGTATATCTAATTTCAATAAGCAGTTCCGCAAAACAGAAGGCGTATCGCCAAGAGATTTCAGGGCACAATTCAAATCGTGACCGGATTATTAAATTTTTCAATTCGAATTAAACTTAGTAAATAATATTATGGCAATGACATTGCTTGAAAAGATACTTGCTTCGCATTCAAAATACTCTGAGGTTCATCCCGGACAAATTGTTGATATTGATATAGACTGCAGAGTTGCACGCGATTTCGGTGGTGCCAATGTTGTTAAAAACCTTAATGATTTTGGATTGACAATTAATGATCCTGAAAAGACTTTTTTCACTTTTGACTGCAATCCAACAGGATCTGACCAAAAATATGCTGTCAATCAACATTTGTGCCGCATGTTTGCACGTGAACATGGAATTAAAGTATATGATATTGATGCAGGAATCGGAACACATATTTTACTTGAAGAGGGTATTATTTATCCTGGTTCCACGGTTGTGTCGACTGATTCTCACGCGAATATTCTAGGCGCAGTAGGAGCGTTTGGGCAGGGAATGGGAGATATGGATATTGCTGCAACCTGGCATAATGGGAAAGTCTGGTTTAAGATACCACCATCAATAAAAATCAGTTTTGAAGGGAAAATTCAGGATAACGTGAGTTCAAAAGACATAGTGCTTAATCTTCTTAATAAATTCGGAGCAAACTCTCTTCTAGGGTTTTCTGTTGAAATGTATGGTCCCGCTGTCGACAATCTCACCCTGGATGACAGAATAACAATTTCCTCTATGGCTACCGAAATGGGAGCCATAATTATTCTTTTTCCTCCTTCGAAAGAAATAATAGATTACTGTTCTCTGCGGGCAAAAACCAGATTTATTCCGTTTTATGCTGACGCTGATGCTCATTATGAAAATACCTATTCAATTGATGTAAAAGATTTTAAACCAATGGTTTCTCTTCCGGGCGAACCGCACAATACAATAAATGTTTCTGAAGTTATCGGGAAAAAAATTGATTCCGCATTTATTGGAAGCTGCACGAACGGGCGTATTACTGACATGATTAAGACTGCTGCAGTACTTAAGAACAGAAAGGTAGCTCCGGGCGTAGTTCTGAAAATTGTTCCTGCTACGGATGAAATATGGAAACAGTGTCTTGCTGACGGACTTATTGATATTTTTAAAAAAGCTGGCGCTCTTGTTTCAAATGCAGGTTGTGCAGGTTGCGCGGCAGGCCAGGTAGGGCAGAATGGTCCCGGAGAAGTAACAATAAGTACCGGCAATAGAAATTTTTCAGGCAAGCAGGGAAAGGGAAGCGTTTATCTTGCATCTCCTGAAATGGTTGCCGCATCAGCAATTGCAGGTTGTATTGCCACTCCTGACAGAATACCTGAGAACCCTTGTCTTTTTGTAAGCCCTGAAAAGAGTACAATAGCTGAGATGAAGGATCAAAAGCATACCGATATACCTGATAAAAGCACAACCATCGAAGGAAGAATTTGGCTGGTCGCCAGGGATAATATTGATACTGATATGATTTTTCACAACAGGTATCTGGCAATTACAGATTTAAAAGAGATGGGAGTATACACATTTGATAATCTTAAGGGTTTTGAAGATTTTCCGAAAATAGCCAAACCTGGCGATATCGTCATTTCAGGTAAAAATTTTGGCTGCGGGAGTTCCAGGCAACAGGCAGTCGATTGTTTTATTTCACTCGGTATCCAGGCAATAATAGCAGAATCCTTTGGAGCCATATACGAAAGAAATGCCATAAATGCTGCATTTCCGATACTCATCTGCAAAGATCTTGCTGAAAAGGGTCTGAAAAACGGGGACTCTATCAAAGTTGATTTAAAAACCGGCAGGATTGAGAACCGGAGAAATAAAGAAACTTTTAATGCAGATCCATTCTCTGATGTTCAGCTTGAAGTATATAAAAAAGGCGGACTGCTGGGTAAATAATATTTCGGATTTACCGTTATGCCTTTGTGTCTATAAACCTTTTAAAAATTATTATTTAATAATATAATTATGAAATCTCAGACCTTTGCTGAAAAAATATTTGATGCTCAGGCAGGCTCTATAGTTTTTGCAAAACCTGATATAATTCTTACGCATGATAATACATCGAGTATTTTTAAGACATTTCAGAAAATGGGAGGAAGCAGTGTTGCTGACCCAGGCCAGATGCTCGTAGTCCTTGACCACAATGCGCCTCCGGCTGATGCAATGCTTGCTACCCAGTATCAGGAAATCAGGGATATAGTCTCGAAACAGGGCATTAAAAAATTTTATGATGCCGGAAAGGGGATCTGTCACCAGATCATGTCATACCATGCAAGACCAGGCATGCTGATAGTCGGCAGCGATAGTCACACCTCAACCGCAGGGGCTTTTAACGCCCTGGCAGCGGGTATCGACAGGACCGAATCGGCAGGTATATGGAAAAAAGGAGAAACATGGTTCCGCGTACCTGAATCAATAAAAATTTCTCTTACCGGAAGGCTTACGAAAAGTGTATCGGCGAAGGATCTGGCCTTGTGGATCATTGGGATGATAGGGTCGGATGGAGCTAACTATATGTCGGTTGAGTATCACGGAGACGGAGTCAAAACTCTCAATATTTCTGATCGTATGACCATTACAAATCTTGCTTCAGAGATGGGCGCAAAAAATGCTGTCTTCCCGGCAGATGATGTATTGTGTAAATTTTTAGGGGAAAAAGCTGAAGGGGTTTGGGCCGATGTTGGTGCGAAATATTTCAATGAAATTAATATCGACCTCAGTAAAATATTTCCTGTTGTTGCTGCGCCTCATAATGTTGATAATGTAATGTCTGTATCCGATGCCGCTGGTACTGTTGTTCATGAAGGACTGATTGGAACATGCACAAACGGTAGGATAGAGGATTTGAGAATAGCCGCGGGTATTCTCAAAGGCAAAATGTTAAAAAATGGTTTTCAGCTTCATATCATTCCGGCTTCATCAAAAATATATCTTCAGGCAATTGAAGAGGGAATCATTTCTACTTTTATCGAGTCAGGTGCGAATGTACTCACACCATCTTGCGGACCATGCCTTGGAACCGGTCAGGGTATTCCTGCAAATGGCCATTCAGTCATTTCAACTGCAAACCGGAATTTCCCTGGCAGAATGGGTAATAAGGATGCTCAGATTTACCTGGCATCTCCGGCAACTGTTGCCCATTCGGCACTTAAAGGTGTTATAACTGATCCCAGAGAAAAGCCGGGGAAAGAGAAGTTTCCATATAAAATTTCACAGAGCAAGACATTTGAAATAAAACCAGGCGAAAACAGAAGAACAGGTTCGGTCTGGAATTATGCAGATGTTGATAACCTGAATACTGATCAGATGTTTGCAGGGAAGCATACTTATAATATATTAAGTACGGATCCTGCCGCAATTGTACAGTTGCTTTTCAAAGATTTTGATCCTGACTTCAGCAAAAATGTTAAAAAGGAGGACATAATAATTGCGGGTGAAAATTTTGGTTGCGGCAGCTCAAGGGAACATCCCTCAGTGGGATTGGCCTATATCGGTATTAAAGCTGTCATCGTAAAATCAGTGAACAGGATATTTTACAGATCTTCAATTAACCAGGGATTATTGCTTATTGTCCACAGGGAAGCTGTGGAAGCTTATAAGCCTGGTGATTATATAGATATTGATTTTAACGGCGGAAAGATAATTGTCGGATTATCAACTTTTTCTTTTGAACCGCTGCCAGATAAACTGAGACAGATAATAGATAGGAAGGGGCTTGTTAACTACATGAAAACAACGTAAAGGCATAAAGGTACAACGGCTCAAAGTCAGCCAAAACTTTAACGTTTCAACGAGTTATCATGAAAAAGTACAATCAGTAAGAAATACAGTTGCAAAAATTGAAAATAAATGTATTTTTGCAGCCTGAAAAGGGTTCCGTAGCTCAGTTGGATAGAGCAACAGCCTTCTAAGCTGTGGGTCGTGAGTTCGAGTCTCACCGGAATCACTAATAAGAGGCAATTAATTATTGCCTCCTTTTTTTCTGTTATCTGTATCCTATCAGCCCAAGAAATCCATTACCCAGAAATTGTATAACAGGTAATATAGGGAAGACATTTAATTTTGTAGCAAAACTTAGAATTATCAGTCCGAATAAAAGGAAAGATCCATATTTATAAAGACCATTATATAGAACCGGATATTTTTTGAACTGAGATAATAATAAATGAGAACCATCCAGCGGTGGCAACGGAATGAGATTAAAGACAAATAGAGCCCAGTTTATAAAAATAGCCGAGCGAAAAATCTGAAATATTATAAGATTAGCTGATATTGCTGAAGATAACAGAACAAATAAAATAGAGAGTATCATTGCAATGAGTGCATTTGATAAAGGGCCGGCTAAGGCTATTTTGATAACGTCTGTTTTAGGATTTTTCAAATTCTGTTCATTAAATTGTACAGGTTTTGCCCAGCCGAATCCGACGAAAATCAACATTAAAAACCCAAGAGGATCAATGTGTTTTAATGGATTAAGAGTAAGGCGTCCCTGTTCCTTTGCCGTAGAATCACCACATAAATGGGCAACCAGCGCATGACAGGATTCATGCACAGTCAATCCAAGTATTACCCCTGGCAGAAATATTAAAGCCTGGGTAAAATCAAAGTTTCCCATTCTGTCTTTTATTGACTGGCTGGTAAAAATCTGCCGGAGTTAGATGACATTTATTTATCATTTCGATGGCATAATCTGCACCACTGAAATTGGAATCCATGTTATTAGTCCCAACGGTGAATTTTACTCCGGCATACTTTGCCCTGGTTATAAATTTTGCAGAAGGGATTTTGAACCTGTTGTTTATTTCTATTGCTATATTATGATCTTTTGCTGCCTTGATTACCCTGTCCATCCTTTCTTCGGTCCAGAAAGAGTCGTATCTGTCTGCCATCTGTGCGGGCAGATAAGTGGGATTAACATACATATTTATTGGTTCGGTAGTCAATATTTTAACTATAGTGTTGACCAGGTAGTTCATAAATTCTTCTTCATTATCAATCCATGTTTCTTCCTTAATCCAGATCCTGTTCCTTCTGCCTTTTGCATCAGTGAAGGTCATTGCATCTGTGAAGACATAATCAAATTTCGCTATGGATTCTTTTGAAAAATTATTCAGCCATTCTCTCCCTTCAGCCTGCATACCTATTAAGAACTGAGGATAATTTTTAAGAGAGTTAATAACAGAATCTATTTGATTGTCACTGTGAACCGGGAACCCGATTCCGACATTTGTAACAAGTCCATACCTGATGTTTTCAGTTTTTGATTTTTTTACTGCATCTTCAATAGTAAAGCCTCCTTTACAATGAACATGAAGATCAGTCAGAGGAAACGGGCTTTTAGTCTGACAATTGCAAAACGTAAATGATAATAAACCCATGATTAATACCGCTAATCTTTTCATATTATATATTATTAAATACTTAACAGTGATTTATTTTCAGAAAAGGTAAATTGTCTCCCTGAAAGGGTGTAAAGCTAACAAAAAAGCCATTCTGCAACAAAATCAATCTTCATTTAATTTGGTCAAGTTTCCACTGAATACTATCAGTGTTTTAAGGCTTTTTTTATTCTTTCGTAATGGCAAATAAAAACATTTCCATTGTTTATATTCCAGTTATGCAAACCATTTCCTATACAATAGGAATATTCTGAACATTTTTCACATCTTCCGGTTTTTGTCCAGGTTCTATTTCTGAAGAGTTGGTATCCCTTTTCCCAAATTTCAAAAAAATTGTCCTTGTATATGTTGCCCTGAGAAAAAGTTCTGTCAATATTAGGGCATGCAGATATTGAACCGTCTATCAATATTGAGCCAATATTTATTCCTGCTCTGCAAAAAAAGAAACTTTCTCTGACTTTTAATTCATACGGACCAACATATCCCTCACAACTGAATTTAACATCAATTAATTTCTCTTTTCTTTTAATACTGATGAAATCCAGCAATTCTTTAAATTGTAAGTCAGTCAATATCAAATCAGGATTATCTTTTGCCCTACCGATCGGTACTATAGTAAACAACCGCCATGCTTTAACTCCTTTTTCATTCAAATAATTATAAAGATCGGAAAGTTCATATATATTTCTCCCGTTCACGCAGGTAACTATATCAAAATTCAATCTCGACGAATTTGCTGCCAAACTGATAGCTAAATCAACTTTTGAAAAACTGTTATTTGAATGCCGCAACCAGTTATGATTTTCCTCCAATCCATCAAGGCTTAAAGTTAAAGCACCTAATCCTGCATTAAGTAATGAAATATGTTTTTGCTTGTCATATAAATACCCATTTGACACCATACCCCATCGGGCACCATGCTTCCTGATCTCTCTACCGCATATTTCAATGTCATTCCGTAAAAGTGGTTCACCGCCTGTAATTACGACAGTAAAATTATCAGGCTTGTATTTTATAGTATCAAGTGCTGAGAGGAAGTCTGTTAAAGGCATATCCATAAAAGAACTGTTTTGCGAACAGTCACTTCCACAATGTAAACACCTCATATTGCACCTTGTTGTACACTCCCAGAACAAATAATTCAGTTCATGAATTCTTGTTTCAATGTTTTTAAATCTTTGAAAGGATTTTTTTTTTAGTAAAAGAAACATCTATTTTTCTTCGAGAGCAATATTCAAATAAACTGTTTTGGCAATATTCTTCAATAATGTATCTTTTCCTACGAAAATACCATTTTGGCCTGAATCAATATCTTCGAACTTAATGTCATAACTTTCTGCAGTTTCCGTATACATTGAAAATTTACCTTCTTCATCAGTAAACTCATATTGCGTCATATCTGCAACTGAAACTCTGATTCCTTTTATGGGATTGTTTGTTTTTTCCGATTTTACCTGCCCTTGAATAAAAATATCAAGCCCCAAATCATGAGGTGTGCCATAACAGGCTTGAAAGATGAATAAGGCAGAGGTAAGACTCAATCCGCCCAATAATTTTCTTCTCCAGCTTCGTTTCATCTATCAAAATTCAGTCTTATGGATGCAGAATAATCTGTAACAATGAGAATTTCATGCAAGGTAAATAATTTAAAGTACATTCCATTGGAAGTGAAATGATTTTTAGATCATATTTTTAATCATTATTTAACAAAAGGATAAACTCCCAAAATCATTTGTAATGTCTTTTATAATTGCCAAAAATCTCTTACGTTTACAAAAAGTGCAAAATAATTTCTGAAAAGTCCTTCGAGAAATTTATTGAACCACAAAGGAACACAAAATAATGCTCAGTGCAGCACCAAGGAATTATTGAACAGATAAACTACCTCAATGGAAGGAATTGATCGATTTAAAAGTAAAAGAATAGAAGCATAATAAAATATATTATTTTTAAAATGGGAAGGTTAATTTTTATCAATTTGTTCTTTCTGCTTATTTCATTCCCCAGAGTTTTTTCTCAGCCACCTAACGATACTGTAGCTTATTTATTAACCTGTGGACCTGGAACTGAAACTTATTCAATATATGGACATAGCGCTTTAAGGATCGTAATACCTGAAAAACATATAGATACTGTTTATAATTGGGGTGTATTCGATTTCAATACTTCAAACTTTGTCTGGAAATTTGCAAAGGGAAGATTAGACTATATGGTCATAGCTGAATCATCGAAGGGATTTCTTCAGGGTTATTTTAATGAGCAGAGATATGTTTATTCCCAAAAAATCAATATTGAAGCAAAAGAGATACATAAATTAATAGAACTCATAAATGAAAATCTAAGACCGGAGAATATCAAATACAGGTACGACTTTTTCTACGACGATTGTACAACAAGGATCAGGGACCTTCTTGAAAAAGCAATTGGCAAAAACCTGATATATCCTCCTCCGGAATCAGGCAAAATCCCTACTTTCAGGGACATGGTCGCCAAATATCAAAATCCATATCCCTGGTTAAAATTCGGGGTAGATCTTATAATGGGTTCAACTGCTGACAAGAAAGCTTTTTTCAGAGACAGGATGTTCCTTCCTATCGATATGAAGGATGAGTTATCAAAAACTGTTATACAGAGATCTGAAAAGAGGATCCCATTGCTGCAGAATCCGGTTGTTCTGCTCAGTTTTGAACCTCCGTCAATAAAGCAAAACTTTTTTATCTCTCCGCCTTTTATATTTACCCTGGTAATAATATTGATACTTATCCTGGCTGCACTTACAAAAAACAGGAGGGCTGTCAGGATAATTGATATTACAATTTATTCTGTTTTTTCACTGCTTTCCATTCTTATGATCTTCTTTAACTTTTTTACTGATCATGTGCAGATGAGATGGAACCTTAATATAATATGGCTTAACCCTTTTATTATAGTATGCCTGGTGATGCTGCTAATGAATAAAACAGGAACCCTTTGGTTCAGAATAGTATTTTGCTTTTCCGCAGGATTTATCGTTCTGCATTATGTTCTGCCACAGGATTTCAATATTGGGTTCATATTGCTCGCAATTATATTGCTTATCAGAAGTTCAGTGAGATGCGGTTTTGACTGGAACCCTCTAACACTAAAATAATATCTGAATTCCCCATTGTTTTACCTCCCACCATCCCAGATGGGGGTTTAAAAATTCTGGGATTATTCTTACCCCCTAATTGGGGAGAACAGTGGTAGAAATCCCGAAATGTATAACATTATTAACCTTTAACTAATATTTAACATCCATTAACAAGAAGTTAAAAGTTTCGGAGCTTCTTTTGTAAACTGTTTTCAAAAAAACAGTTATGGTTAATGATACTCAAATTATTATATTTGCTACTTAAATTTTTTAGCTATGGAGCAAACTGCTGACATCAGGATTTTAAATGAAAAGATTGAAAAGGAAAGTTCCTTCGTCGACATTATCAGATTGGAGATGAATAAAGTTATTATAGGGCAAAAACACCTGCACGACAGCCTAATGATCGGGCTGCTTGCCAATGGGCACATTCTGCTTGAAGGTGTACCCGGGCTGGCAAAGACCCTTGCCATAAAATCGCTTGCCTCTATAATAGATGCAAAATTCAGCAGGATACAGTTTACACCCGATCTTCTTCCTGCAGACCTTATTGGAACAATGATTTATAGTCAGAAGAAGGAGGAGTTCATAGTAAAAAAAGGACCTGTCTTCGCAAATTTTATCCTCGCTGATGAAATCAACAGGTCTCCTGCAAAAGTTCAGAGCGCTTTGCTGGAAGCTATGCAGGAAAGGCAGATCACGATAGGTGAGAATACATTTAAACTTGATGAACCATTCCTGGTTCTTGCGACACAGAACCCTATTGAACAGGAAGGAACTTACCCTTTGCCTGAAGCACAAATTGACCGGTTTATGATGAAAGTGCTTATTGATTATCCGGCTATGGATGAAGAAAAACTTATAATTAGAGAAAACCTGGCTAAGGATTTTCCCAAAGCTAACACTGTTATCAAAACAGCTGATATACTACGAGCCAGGAATATTGTAAGGGAGGTATATATGGATGAAAAAATTGAAAATTATATTCTTAATATAGTTTTTGCAACAAGAAACCCTGAAAAATACGGCCTTCCGGCATTTAAAAACATGATCTCATATGGCGCCTCCCCACGGGCATCAATTAATCTTGCTCTTGCCGCAAAAGCCTTCGCATTTATAAGGAGAAGAGGATATGTTATTCCTGAAGACATAAGAACGATCTGTCATGACGTAATGCGTCACAGAATTGGTCTGACCTATGAAGCAGAGGCTGAAAATATCAATCAGGATCATATAATTTCCGAAATTCTTAATGTAGTTGAAGTTCCCTAGCAGTTGCTCTATGAAAATTATCACGGTGTATGCAACATTAATGCTGACCTGCGTTTGCAACTATGGTCAGAATCTAATAGGGTTAAGGGAAAAGGAAGTCATGAAGTATATGAAGGAAAAGCGTCACGACATGAATTACAATAATGTCATAAACAGCAAGTTTAATTATCTGAAATACTCTGATAATTCAGAGAATGAAACAGTATTGTTTTTTCTTACCCCCGATTCAGTCTGCAGAAGTGTGAGAATTATATGTGACGAAAGTATAAAATCTCAAAAAATTAAGGAACTCGATTCAAAGTACGTTAAAAAGGGAGAGAATAAATGGATCGACAAAAGGGGTAGTAAGGAATATCTAATTGAGATCATGGAAGGTAAATGGTCATGCATAATATCTATTGAACCCGAGAAATAATTTGTTGTAAAAGTGGAAGCAACTGAATTATTAAAAAAAGTCCGGAGAATTGAAATAAAAACCCGAGGATTAAGCCGGCATATATTTGCGGGTGAATATCACAGCGCTTTTAAAGGTCGTGGTATAGCTTTCAGTGAAGTAAGGGAATATCAGTATGGCGATGATATAAGAAGTATAGACTGGAATGTGACTGCCCGTTTCAACCATCCATATATTAAGATTTTTGAAGAGGAAAGGGAACTCACAGTTATGTTGCTCATTGACGTAAGCGGATCGGGAAATTTTGGAACACAGGTAAGCTTTAAGCGAGATGTAATGACAGAAGTAGCTGCGGTGCTCTCTTTCTCCGCAATATATAATAATGATAAGATTGGCGTAATTTTCTTTTCCGACAAAGTAGAAAAATTTATTCCTCCGCTTAAGGGAAGAAAACATATTCTGAGGATTATCAGGGAACTTCTTGATTTTACTTCACAAAGCAAAAGGACTAATCTTGATGAACCGCTACGTTTCCTTACAAACGCCATTAAAAAAAGATGCACAGCATTTATTATATCCGATTTTATTGTTCCTGAATTCGAAGAAGCTCTGAGAATTGCATCAAACAAACATGATATTGTTGCTTTAAAGGTATATGATCCTGTTGAACAGTCAATTCCTGACATCGGCTTAATAAAAGTATCAGATTCGGAAACAGGAGAGGAAAAATGGATAGATACCTCATTTGCCGGTACCAGGATAGCTTATGAAAATTGGTGGAGAAGTCATATGGAAATAATAAAAAATACCTTTAAAAGATGTGGCGTGGATTCTGCTGAATTGCGAACTGATGCAGATTATGTAAATCCACTTATGAAGCTGTTTGAGAAAAGATAATATTTATGAAGAAATTTATTATTTCCATATTTCTCTTTTTTTCAATTATTGTTTCATCTTTTGCTCAGGATGTAAAAATAACCTCATCATTCGATTCAGTAAAAATTTACATTGGCGATCAGATAAAGTACACAGTTACAATAGATAAACCATCGGATCTGAAGCTTTCTTTCCCTGTTTTCAGAGATACTTTGTGTAAAAATATTGAAATTATTTCCGGTCCCAGGATAGACAGTTCTCTTCAGAACGGAAGGACCAGGATTATCCAAAAATATCTGATAACATCATTTGATTCAGGACGATATCAGGTTAAACCTTTATTTGCCGAAGTTAAAAATGAAGGTGGATTAAAAAGATATTATTCAGACTATTCGACTTTGAAAGTTATGAGGGTTAAAATCGCTCCTGCTGATACCACAGCAAAAATATTTGACATAGTAAAGCCTTACAAAGCTCCGGTGACATTAGGAGAAATACTTCCATGGATCCTTATCGTTCTGTTGGCCGGAACGCTTACATGGGCTGCATTAAGGTATTTCAAGAAATTTATTAAATCCGAAACAGTAGCAGAGTCTTTCATTCCTTCGGAACCCGCTCACGTGATCGCATTCAGGGAACTTGAGAAGCTAAAAAGCGAGGAGTTGTGGCAGAAAGGAGAGATAAAAAGATATTATACAACACTGACTGAAATATTGCGTCAATACCTCGAAAGCCGGTTCCGAGTCTTTTCTCTGGAGCTGACAACTTTTGAGACACTTGAAGCTCTTGTAAAAACAGGGTTTAAGAAGAACGGATCGTACAATGATCTTAAATCCGTGCTTACAGGTGCTGACCTGGTGAAATTTGCAAAATATAATCCTGCGTCTGAAGAAAATGAATTGCATTTTCAGAATTCATGGAATTTTGTGCTAGCGACGAGGGAGATCGAAATGACTGATGAACCGGAAGCAGAGAAGATAAGTATGAAGGAGGCCAGTATATGAATGGAATAGCCTTTGCCCAGCCTCTCTTTCTGTACCTTCTGGTCATCGTGCCGGTTATGGTTGTATTTTATTTACTTAAGCAGCAAAAGGTAACTGCTTCTGTGAGAATGCCTGGTTTACAGTCCTTTGCTGAAGCAGGAACCACATTCAGACTCATACTCAGACATATTCTTTTTGCCTTAAGGATTATTGCAATAACTCTTCTGATTATTGTTCTTGCCCGTCCTCAGAAAACTGATAAATACCAGGACGTTACAACAGAAGGAATTGATATCGTTCTGACCCAGGACATTTCAGGCAGTATGCTCTCACGCGATTTCAAACCCGACAGGCTGGAAGCAGCTAAAAATATTGCCACGGAATTTATTTCCGGAAGACCATACGACAGGATAGGACTCGTAGTTTTCAGTGGGGTATCATTTACTCAATGTCCGCTGACAACAGATCACGCAGTGCTGATCAACCTTCTTCGAGAAATCCAGAGTGGAATGATTGAAGACGGAACAGCGATAGGAATGGGACTGGCCACAGCCGTAAACAGGATAAAAGATTCACAGGCCAAGAGCAAAGTGATAATACTGCTGACTGACGGAGTAAATAACAGGGGTGAAATTGCACCTGAAACAGCCGCTGAAATTGCAAAAACATTTGGCATTCGCGTTTATACTATCGGAGTCGGTACTCAGGGAATGGCTCCATATCCTGTACAGACACCTTTCGGAATTCAATACCAGGATATTCCAGTTGAGATAGATGAAGCAATTCTTCAGAAAATTGCAGAGACAACAGGCGGAAAATATTTCCGTGCAACTGACAACGATTCACTTGAAAAGATCTATAAAGAAATTGACAAGCTTGAAAAATCAAAGATTGATGTAAAGCAGTTCATACGAAAGGAAGAGAAATACTTACTGCCGGCGCTATTTGCATTTTGTCTTTTAATGCTTGAATTAGCAGCCAGAACTACGATATTTAAAAACCTTACTTAAACGCACAACAGACAATGCAATTGTTCAGATTTGCAAATCCAGTTTTTTTATACCTGTTGCTTCTGCTCCCGGTTTTAATACTGTTGTATATACTTAATGAAGTCAGGAAAAAGAATGCTTTAAAACGGCTAGGTAATATAAAGCTTGTAAGCAGGCTGGTACCTGAAATGTCAAAGATTCGTCCCGTAATTAAGTTTATTTTACAGCTAATTGCTGTTATTGCCGGAATAATTATGCTTTCCAGACCTCAGTTTGGTTCTAAGATTGAAGATATCAAAAAACAGGGAGTGGAGGTTATTATTGCACTTGATGTAAGTAATTCGATGCTTGCTGAAGACATTCAACCCGACCGGCTCACAAGGGCAAAGCAGGCAATATCCAGGCTTGTTGATATACTTGACAATGATAAAATAGGATTGATTGTGTTTGCCGGTGATGCATATATTCAAATTCCTGTAACAACAGATTACATTTCTGCAAAAATGTTTCTGTCGACCATTAATCCCAATATGGTGGCGAAACAGGGAACAGCTATAGGATCAGCTATCAGTTTGGCAATGAGATCATTCAGTCCGGGTGAAGGGAAAAGTAAAGCAATCATTATAATTACAGATGGGGAGAACCATGAGGATGACCCTGTAAAAGAAGCTGAAGAAGCATCAAAAGCCGGAATAGTAATTCATACAATTGGCATCGGGTCAACTGAAGGCGTTCCTATTCCGATTGTAAATAATGGAAAAAAAGACTATCTTAAGGATGCCGCCGGAAATACAGTCATAACAAAGCTTGATGAAGACATACTTAAAAAAATAGCTTTAAGCACAAATGGTAACTATGTAAGAGCAAGTAATTCGAACGTCGGGCTTGATGAGATCTATAACGATATCAAGAAAATGAAAAAACAGGATCTTGAGAGCACCATGTATACTGAGTATAATGATCAGTTTCAGGTATTTGCCGGGATAGCCCTGTTTCTTCTGATATTCGATTTTATGGTTATGGAGAGAAAGAACAGAAGGCTGGCAAATATCAGGTTATTTAAAATTAAGGTTTAATCTATTTTGGCATTAATTATGTACAGGGTGATTCACATAAGAGAGAAGATGTCAATACTGAAAAGCTTTTTACTTTTTTCATTTGTGATTTTTTCAGCCATTCTGAACGCACAGACTGATAAGAAATTCATCAGAAAAGGTAACAGGGAATATGAAAAGAATAAATTTTCAGATTCAGAAATTTCCTATAGAAAGGCCATAGATAAAAATAAGCAATCTCCTGATGCTTTATTTAATATCGGGGACGCACTTTATAAACAGAACAAGTTTGAAGATGCCGGCAAACAATTTATTGAGAGTACAAATGAAAATTATGACAGGCTAAAGAAATCAGAAGGATTATATAATCTTGGAAATTCAATGTTTAAGACGAATAAGCTACAGGAAAGCATTGACGCTTATAAAAACTCGCTCAAGCTCAATCCAGGCAAGATGGAGGCAAAATATAATCTGTCATATGCAGAGGATCTGTTGAAAAAGCAGCAGGAACAGCAGAAACAGCAACAGCAGCAGGATAAAAACAAGAAAGATCAGAACAAGGATAAAAACAAGGACGATAAGAATAAGGATCAGAATGATAAAAATAAAGATCAGCAAAAAGACCAGAACAAAAATCAGGATCAGAAACAACAACCAAAACAGCAGCAACAGGAAATTTCGAAGGAAGATGCTCAACGTCTGCTGAATTCAATGGCAAATGATGAAAAAAAGGTTGAGGAAAAAATCAAGCTTGATAAAGCAGAAAAAGAAAAGGTTAGGACAAAGATAAACTGGTAATTTGAATGGAATGAGAATGAAAAAAGCAATATTATATCAGTTAATCTTCTTGATATCTTACCCAGTTTCAGGACAGGATATTTATGTTAAAGCTGAATACCCGTCAGTTGTAAATGCAGGAGATCAATTTACAATAATTTGGACGGTTAATTCCGGAGGCGGTGAGTTTACTGCTCCATCATTCAGCGGCTTCTATAAACTAATGGGACCTCAGACATCGTATAGTTCAAGTACTCAAATAATAAACGGGAAGGTTTCAAACGAGACTTCCTATTCTTATGTTTATTACATTCAGGGAGTTAAAGAAGGAAAATTTGTAATCGCACCGGCTACATTTATTCTTAAAAACAAAACTTATTCCTCTGATTCCTTACGCATAGAAGTTATTGGAAGTACTTCTCAAAAGCAAAGTTCCGGACCGGGAAACACTAATTCAGATAATAATCAGGAGGTAGAATCTTCGGGCAAAGATCTTTTTATTAACCTGACGGTTAACCGTAGAGAAATCCTTATGGGTGAACCGGTTGTTGCAACAGTTAAAATCTATTCTCATGTAAATATTGCGGGAATTAATGAAATCAAATATCCCTCTTTTAACAGTTTCCTGAGATCAGATATCGCCACTCCGCCTCTTACTTCACTCCGGCAGGAAAATGTCAATGGCACAATATATGGTTCCGGAGTGATCCAGCAGTTTCTGCTTTATCCACAGGTTACCGGTGAAATAAAAATTGATCCGGTAGAGATTTCTGTTCTGGTTCAACAAAAAACAAAAGGAGAGTCTGATCCTTTTTTTGGAGACTTCTTCTCTTCTTATCAGACTGTGCCTAAGGTTGCTGCAAGCCAGACTGTCAGAATTAAAGTTAAACCGTTGCCTGGAATTAAACCAGCTGATTTTTCAGGAGTGGTAGGAAAACTTGACCTAAAAGCAACTCTTAACAAACAATCTGTCAACGTAAATGATGCTGTAACTTTTAAGGTAGTTTTATCAGGAACAGGTAATCTGAAAATTGCTTCAGTTCCAGTTCTGAAATTGTCGCCTGACATCGAAGTTTATGATCCTAAAGTATCTGATGACATAAAGAATGGAATCAACGGTACTACCGGACAAAAAAGTTTTGAATATTTGATGATACCCCGGCATAATGGAGATTACACAATCCCTCCGATATCATATTCGTACTTTAATATAGCCAATGGCAGATATGAAAAGCTGACAACAGAAGAGTTTCATTTCAGTGCCCGGAAGGTAAGTGGACAGAATTCAGGAGCCACAGTTTATGGAGGAGTAGGAAAGGAGGATGTAAAGTATCTCGGAAAGGACATCAGGTTTATAAAATCAGATCCGGGAACCCTTAAAAAAACAGGTGATATTTTATTTTCCAAACAATCGTTTTACAGTGTTTATGCGTTTTCGCTTTTTGCGTTCCTTTTGATTCTGTTTCTGAGAAGAGAACATATAAGACGCAATTCTGACCTCTCACTGGTCAGGAACAGAAAAGCCGGAAAGATAGCGATCAAAAGGCTGCATCTGGCATCTGTTTGTCTTAAGAATGATGAGACAGATCAATTCTATGATGAGATTCTTAAAGCTATCTGGGGTTACCTGAGTGACAAACTTAGTATTCCTGTTTCGGATCTTACCAGGAACAATGCAATCACTTCACTTCAGGAACAGGGAATTGATGATGAAATTATAAATAGCCTGTCAAAAATTCTTGATGCCTGCGAATTTGAAAGATTTGCACCTTCTTCATCAGGTGCTGAAGTTGCATCAATTTATGAAGGTGCCTCAAATTTCATTAAGTCAGTTGAAAACATAATAGGCTAAAAAATGAACACAAAAAAACAATATATTTTAATCCTTCTAATTATCTCTTTATTTGTTAATACAGCATCTTCACAGGGTACTGACAAAGACAAATTTTATCAGGGTGTCACCTATTTTTCTGCTGGCAGCTATAAAGAGGCGTTACAGGTCTGGACAGATATTTATAATACAGGCTACAGATCAGCAAATCTTGATTATAACATTGGGAATGCTTATTTTAAACTCAATAATGTTCCCTATGCTATCCTCTTTTACGAACGTGCAAGCCTGCTTAAGCCAGCCGATGAAGATATTAATTACAATATCCAGGTTGCAAAGACTCTGATTGTGGATCGATTCCAGGAAATTCCGGAATTATTTTTCATTAAATGGTATAATTTTGTCTCGTTATTTCTTTCCACAAACAGTTGGGCTAAAATAAGTCTTACATCTTTTATTCTTTTTCTTCTTCTGCTGTCATTGTATATATATTCGCCCAGACACAGATACAAGGTGATAGGATTTTGGCTGGCGTTCTTTTTTATTATACTGTCTCTAAGCTCAGTTGCCTTTGCAAAGAGGAATAAATCACTGGTATATGACAGCCACAAAGCAATAATATCCATACCGGTAATAAGCGGGAAAAGTTCCCCTGACAAAAGCGGAAACGATCTTTTTGTGTTGCATGAGGGCACTAAAGTAACTATCGAGGATGAAGTAGGAGAGTGGACTGAAATAAGGCTGTCAGACGGGAACAAAGGCTGGGTACCTTTAAATACTGTTATTATTATTTAACCGGATTGCAACTATTTTGTTATATTTCTGGTCAGAATATTTAAGTAAATTCTAATTCCTGATCATGAAAAAGCTTATTGTTACTTCTCTTCTTATTTTATCTGTTCTTGCATGTAAAAAGAAAGAGCTCTCGCCCGAGGGACCTACTGATGTCAGAATCAGAAATAAGTCCGATCTGACTTTCCAGAATGTAATAGTAAGTACTTCTGAGAAGACAGGAGATACTGTCACTATCGGAACTATTCCAAATGGTTCCACTTCTGATTACTTCAGATTCACAAAAGCATATCCCAAGGCAGAAATTTCTGCAATGATTAATGTTAATGGCTCACCGGTTAAATTTTCCACAGGGTCAGTAAGTAACACTTATATGCAATATATCGGAAGAGACAGGATCACTTATGAAGTATACATTTCTAATATGACCAACAAGGAACTTTCCATAAGTGATGTCATTGAAGATGAAGCACTTGTTTTAAAATAGTTATTCAGGTTCCACTTTCATCTGCATAATGGAAGAATACGTAACTGCCTGCCCCAGAAACTGCTATAGCACCTGTACATTCAGGGTGCAGGTTGAAAACAACACTATCCGCAGAATTCTTCCATACTCGGAAAATCTTGCCACCCCGGAGGGTCCTTGCATAAAAGGGCTGTCTTATATTGAAAGAACCCATTCACCTGACAGAATTATTCATCCTCTGATCAAAACTTCTACCGGAAAATTTGAAGAAATTGGCAGTAAAGAAGTACTGGACATAATTGCCGCCAAACTAAATTCTATAAAATCAGAATTTGGCACAAAAAGCATATTATGGTACAAAGCAAGCGGAATGTCGGGACTTACAAATGATATCGGATATTCGTTCTGGAAAGAATTCGGGGGAACAACAGCTACATATGGCAATCTGTGCTGGCCGGCGGGCCTTGAAGCTGTAAGACTGACCTTAGGTTCTGTAAAGCATAACGTACCATGGGATCTTGAAAATGCCAGAACTATTATAATCTGGGGTAAAAATCCTGCTGAAACAAATATCCAGGAGATTGCTTTCATTACCAGGGCAAAAGAAAATGGCTGCAGGATAATTGTAATCGACCCATTACGTACACCTACTGCTGATAAAGCAGATATTCTTATTAGTCCAAAACCGGGAACAGACGGAGCACTTGCCCTCGCTATAGTTGGAGTACTTATTGAAAATGATCTTATCGATCACGAATTCATAACAAATCATGTAAATGGCTTTGACGAATTAAAGCAATCAATGCACATGACGACTAAACAAGCTGAGCTTATTACCGGCATTCCTGAAGAAAATATAATTGAGCTTGCAAGGATAATCGGTAAAAACGGACCATTAACAATAGTGGCTGGATATGGGCTACAGAGGCATCAGAATGGAGGCCAGACTATACGAACAATTCTTTTGCTTTCAATACTTACAGGTAATATTGGCAAACCAGGTTCAGGATTTAATTATGCAAACCTTCAGAGTTATATTTTTGATGATCTTAAAGAACCTTTATCATATTATCCTGATCAGGCTAAAGATGCTCCATTCAGACGAACTATTTCAATGGCAAAACTGGGAGCCGATATGCTGAAGGTCATCAATCCGGTACTTAAAGCAATATGGGTTGAGAGAGGTAATCCTCTTTTGCAATCGCCCGATACGAACAGGGTCAAAAATGCTTTTTCAAACCTGCAGTTTAAAGTTGTTGTAGAACAATTTATGACCGATACTGCAGCTATGGCAGATATTATACTTCCTGCCAAAGATATGTTCGAACAATCTGATATAATAAGCTCATACTGGTCACCTTATATTCAATTCAAACCTAAAGTAATTCAGTCTCCCGGTGAGGTAATGCCTGAGAGTGAAATTTATTTTCACCTGGCAAAAAAGCTAAACCTTAATATTAGTGATACTATAATCCCTGAACCTGGAAACGATAATATTGAAAAATGGCTTGAAAAACGAATAAGCAGCTATTCGGATATTACTCTGAAGCGCCTTAAAGAATCACCGGTTCTGGCCCCCGGTCTGCAACAGATAGCTTTCGATGATATGAAATTTGAAACACCTTCAGGGAAAATCGAAATATCTTCTTTTGAAGATGTAGCTAAGTGGGGAATTTCCGCCTTACCAGATTATAAAGCGGTTTTTTGCGATCTGGAAGAAGAAAAATTCCCTTTAACACTCATTACTCCGAATGCCGGCAACCGAATTCACTCGCAATTCGGGAATCTGAAAATAATTAAAGATATAAGCCCGGAAGCAGTTGCCAGAATCTCGCCTGCTGATGCTCAAAAAAGGAGGATAACAGCAGGGCAAAAAATAAAAGTCTTCAATAAGGCCGGAGAAATCATAACCGACGCAGTAATATCAAACAGGGTTCCAATCGGTCTCGTTGTTATTCCAAATGGAACCTGGCTCAATGATGGAGGAGGGGCGAATTTGTTCATTGCAGGAACAGAAACCGACATCGGATTTGGTGCAGCATATCATGATAACAGAATTGAAATTGAAGGAGTTGAAGAGTAATGCGGAAAGGATTTATTTTTAACTACAATAAGTGTGTTAAATGCTTGGCATGCAGTGCAGCCTGTATACTTGAAAATGGATGGACCGTACACCCTCGGAATATCTATTCTTATAATTCCGAAGCTGATCTTTTAATACCTGTTATCAATCTTTCCTTAGCCTGTAATCATTGTGAATCAGCTGTTTGTATGAAAGGCTGTCCGGTCTCAGCCTATAGCAGAGAACCGGAAACAGGAGCAGTTTTGCTTGATGATACGAAGTGTATAGGATGTAAATACTGCCAGTGGAATTGTCCGTATGACGCACCAAAATATGATACTGTATCAGGAACAATGGCCAAGTGCAATTTTTGTTATAATGGATTGATTGAAGGGCTTCAGCCTGCCTGCTCATCGGCTTGCCCGACCGGTGCTCTCAGCTATGGCCTTTTATCTGAACAATATTTGTCCAATTCATTTTCGTGGTTCCCTGACAAAAGTATCCGACCGGCTATCGAATTTACTGCAAAACCGGTTAATGCTCCTTTGAAAATAATACCTGAAAATAATTTTTCTGAAAAAGTAATTGAACCGGCAAAAAAACAGAAGAATATTTCATTGGAAATCAGCCTGATAATATTCAGCTTTTTATCTACTATTTCAGTGGCAGAAATATTAACTTCTTTTATCAAAGGCGAATTTCCGGATAAAAAGATTTTTCTACCGGTACTTCTCACGGCCGGGTTAGTTTCCTTTTTTCACCTTGGCAGAAAGTTAAGATCATGGAGATCAGTTATTAACGTTAAAGGCTCACCCTTAAGCCGAGAGATTACAGCTTTTATTGTCTATTCGGTTATCTCTTTACTTACAGTTTTTTTCTTGATCCCGGGTTTGCTGATTGCCTCTGCAATTGCCGGACTTTTTTTTATGCTCATGATAGATAGTGTATATTTCTTTGCTGACAGGAGAAAAAAAGTTATTATACATAGCGGACAGACATTTATAAGTGCTTTGTTAATAGGTTCCTTTCTGTCAGGAAGTGCTCTTCCTTTTACATTTATAGCATTGATAAAAATAACGTTATCAGTTTATTATTTGTCTTCAAGCAAACTACATGGCACTAATTTCAGTCTGAGATTCACAAGAATAGCTTTTCTGATTGTATCGGGAGCCAGCATGATTTCACATATTTCCTATAATGATAATCTAATAGTTCTTTTGTTTTTAGCCGGAGAGCTTTTTGACAGGATTATATTCTATATTGATTTTAATCCGCCGGATATAAATAGGTTGATAGATGAACAGCAAAACATTCAAAGATATGAAAAGAAAAGAGGTTAACAGTTCCAGAATGCCTGTTTACAGGGATGCGGGTTTTGAATTATATGATGCATTAACAACAGAAAATGCTTTTAGAAAAGAGACAGAACATAATAGAGAACCTGATCTCTACATTTATTCACGTTACCGCAACCCCACTGTAGTTTCTGCAGAAGAGGAAATTATGAAGCTCGAAGGCTCCGGGTGGGCATTGCTGACCCAGTCAGGTATGTCAGCCATTGATACTGCACTGTCAGTTTTTCAGCATGGAAAAGCAACACGACCATGGATGTTTTTTACTGAAATCTATGGAGGAACTATATCATTTGTAGAATCAGTCCTGAAATCGAGGAGAGGTCTTGATATTCAGTATTTTGCTCCTGAAAATCAGGAATATGACCTTGTTAAGTTCGAAAATGAAATCGTTGTTCTGAAACCAGAAATAGTATATATTGAAACGATATCGAATCCAATGCTCATTGTATCCGACGTAAGGAATATAATAGCTATTGCAAAGAAGTACGGAACTAATGTCATAATTGACAATACATTTTCAACTCCATGGCTTTGTAATCCGTTAGCTGATGGAGCAGATATTGTTATTCATAGCGCAACAAAGTATTTTTCAGGTCATGGCAACCTGACTGCAGGAGTGCTTTGCGGTAATGATAATAAGATTATGCAATCGGCTATTGAATACCGGAAATTTGTCGGACATGTTCTTTCGCCTGACGATGCTTATAGATTGCAGACTCAGATACAATCGTTTGAATTGAGATTCTCACGTCAATGCAGCAACGCATCGAAACTTGCAGAGTATCTGGATCGACAGCCCCTTATTAAAACGGTCTGGTTCCCTGGATTGAAAAATCATCCGACACATTCAATAGCAGAAAAGTTGTTTGGGAATAAGGGGTTTGGCGCTATGATCACATTTGATTTTGATGGGAAAAACAAAACTGAAAAAAGAAACAGGAGAGATAGATTTATAGAATTGGTTTCAGAAAAAATCAAGTTAATACCAACACTTGGTGATCCTCATACCATCCTAATGCCGGTTGAAGCTGTATGGGGTTCTAAATATCCCGAACCGGGGATGATCAGGCTTTCAGTTGGTTTTGAAGAGTACGCAGAACTTTATACAACTGTAGCAACAGCTCTTAATAAACTGAAAAGTTAGGAACTTACACAGAGAAACACTGAGGATACACAGAGGTTCACAGAGAAAATATTTGGTTTGCAGGTATTTATGATCTAACCCGTTAAAGTAAATTACGTAGTCCTTGTAGAAATCCCTGATGGCAAAGACTCTGTGGTTCTCGTATGTTTGTTCTTTGAAATATTTTATAAAGTTATTGATTTATTGTTTTACTTAACTGGCAATAATGTTCTGTGGTGTAGGTCTATTGAACCTGTCGCAGAGTTTATTATGTC
>Ga0224523_1000063_pt1 | contig 75575 bp, 54 predicted proteins | sample CFST50metaG_FD_182732 | JGI IMG/M metagenome (GOLD analysis project Ga0224523, IMG submission 182732) | Peat soil microbial communities from Stordalen Mire, Sweden - C.F.S.T50 | ecosystem: Environmental > Terrestrial > Soil > Wetlands > Peat | place: Sweden: Norrbotten County, Stordalen Mire... | reverse complement strand
GGCTCTATCCGCCCGACCCCACCGAAATGACCGCCCAGCTCGGCGGCACGGCGGCCACCAACGCCTCGGGCGCCCGCTCGTTTTTTTTCGGCCCCACGCGCGGCCATGTCTCGGCCCTTTCGCTGGTTCTCGCCGACGGCGAGAGCGCCGTGATCGAGCGCGGCCGCTCCCCCGAACGAAACGGCGTATTGACATTTACAAGCACCGGGGGGCGCGCGTTTCGCCTCAAGCGACCGGCGTATGAAAGCGTGGGCGTTAAAAACGCCTCCGGGTACTTTTCCAAAAGCGACATGGACCTGATCGATCTTTTCATCGGCTCCGAAGGGACGCTGGCCCTTTTCACCGGCATCGGCATCCGTCTTGTAAAGGCGCCGTGCTTCATGGGAGGGATGAGTTTTTTTCAGACGCGGCAAGACGCGTTCGGTTTCGCCTCTTTTTTACGCGGCGAAACCGGCGTCGCCGCAATCGAATATTTCGACGAAAGCGCCCTTCGTTTCGCGCGAAGCGCCGGCACGAGCGGCGGCCGCGAGCTTCCCGCCTACCCGGAAGGAGCGCGCGCGGCGGTGTATTGGGAATACATGGAAACGCCGGCCGCCCCGTTTGAGCAACGCATGGATGCCTGGGAAGAAGCCCTTGCGGCGGGATCCTCCTCCTTCAACGCGACGTGGAGCGGTTTTGATGCGTCGGAAATGGAATTGCTTAAAAAGATTCGGCACGGGGTCCCGGAAATGATCAATGCCCGGATCGCCGCGTATAAAAGGGATTGCCCTTCCATCCGCAAAATTTCCACCGACGCGGCGTATCCGGCCGAGCATTTTTCAATTGCCATTGAGGAAAGCATTGAACGGATCGAAAAGGCGGAAATCAACTACGCGCTTTTCGGCCACCTTGGCGATTATCATTTGCATTTCAATCTGTTGCCCCGCAATGCCGATCAATTGCGGCGCGCCTTGGAGGTATACGACCGCATCATGGATTTGACCATCAAGCTCGGCGGCACGGTATCGGCGGAACACGGAATTGGAAAAATCAAAACACGCTATCTTACAAAAATGTACGGTGAAAACGCCCTCCGGGAAATGGCGCGCATAAAATCCGAATTAGACCCGCGATGGGCGCTGTCGAGGGGAAATTTGTTCGAACGGCTCCCACATAATATTTTATAGAACTTTCACTTCACTTAAAAAGGGAGAAACACAATGAGAAAAGCGCACGCTGCGGTAAAGGCCGGTACAATATATTATAAAAGTTTTCCACTCTTGAGCGCGGGCCTGTTGTTCTCCGCGCTTCTCTACCCAAATGCGGTCCGCGCGGAAAAAAGCCCTTCTCCCGTCACGGTGGTAAATACCCCCACCGTCAGCGTGCAGCAGAGCGGGAAATGGATCGTGGGACTTACCGATACGCCCACGGTCAAAGTTTCAGTTCCCATTTCGGAATCCGGAACCGCTTCTTCCAATGAGTCAAGGGCGCCGTTCGTTAAAACCATCAGTTTCAATATCGAAAACGGAACAACCCAAAATAACATGTCCATCACCATACCCGAGGGAAAACGGCTCGTTATAGAATATGTTTCCGCGCGGGCGCAGGGTCCGGCGGGCCAAAAATTCATCGCCCAGATCCAGACCACCGTTTCTCATACGGAGAGCCCCCGGGGAATTTATTGGCTGGTATTTTTCCCGCAAGGCACGTTTTCATCCATCGATGTGTGCACGGCCAGTCAACCCATGCGCATTCTTGCCGAACCGGGCAACCCGCCCTTGATGTTCGTTACAACACGCACCAGCATTACCGGGACGGCTTTCGTTGAAGCGACCATTTCAGGGTACTTGGTTCCTTTGCGTTGATCATTTTAATACGGTGTATCCTCATCGAAAAGGCGGTCCATGCATCTTCTCATCCAGGCGATTATTCTTGGGATTGTTCAAGGTCTCACTGAGTTTATTCCCATATCCAGTTCCGCTCATTTGGTCATCGTACCATGGCTGTTCAAATGGCATGACCCGGCGCTCACGAGCCTTCCCTTCGATGTCGCCCTGCATCTTGGGACCCTCGCCGCGGTAGTATTTTTTTTCGCCTCCGATTGGATACGATTGATCCGGGCCGGATTGGCCAGTATCGTTGAAAGAAAAATCGGCGATGATACTGACCGGAAACTGGCATGGATGCTTATTATCGGCTGTATCCCCGGCGCGGTGATAGGCGCTTTAGCGGAACATAAAATCGAAAAATTATTTCACCAACCCAATACGCCCATACAGGTTTCCGCGCTCATTGCGATGGCGGTTATCATAGCCCTTCTCGCGGCCATTCTCTTCACCGTGGAGCGCGTAACGAAACACCTGCGGGAAATGAAATCCTTGTCCTTCAAAGACGCCATCATCATAGGGACCGCGCAAGCATTCGCCATCTTCCCCGGCGTTTCCCGCTCCGGCGCCACCATTACGGCGGGCCTTGCCATGGGGCTCAAGCGCGATGTCGCGGCGCGTTTTTCGTTTTTGCTCAGCGCGCCGATTATCGCCGGGGCGGGTCTTAAAAGCCTGCATGAGGTGGGCAAGGAGCTTTCCACCCACGCGCTCGCGGCTTCCGACCTGACGCTGTTCGCCGCGGGCGGCCTGGCGGCGGCCGTGAGCGGCTTCCTGTGCATTAAATTTCTTCTTCGTTTTCTACAAAAAAATTCAACCGACGCGTTCGTGTATTACCGTTGGGTATTGGCGGCGGTCATTATCGCCGTTGCATTGACAAGAGGTTGATCGGACCCCGCCCCGCCTCTCCTGCTCTCTCCCCTTTCCTATCGGAGAACGGAGGAGGGGATGTTGCGCTTGCGGGCGCTTGCCTGCGCTGCCGCTTCGGTAGGCGGGGTGTGGAGAAGTAAGGTCAAGGCAGTTTAAAATGAACCGAAAGTTTCTCCGACAATTGTTTTCAAGAAAATAACTTTTTCCTCTCACATGAAGGAGGCCCAACATGGCCGCCGGATTCAAAGTAAAAAAACTCGGCTGGTGGATTGCCGCCATCGTCGCGCTCGCGATCCTGATGTCGGCCAATACCGTGGTGGCATTGCTCACGGACTTGTTCTGGTTCAAGGAAGTCGGCCTTTCGTCGGTGTTTCTTAAATCGCTTTTCGCAAAAATCATGTGTTCCTTGGTCGCTGGAATCGGCGCCGGACTCGTGCTGTATGTAAACCTTTTAATCGCCCGACAAACATCAAAAACCCCGTTTGTGACCTCAATACCCGTCATGCAATTCGCCCAGACCTACGCGATCACTCCCCTGCTGCGGTTTCTTATCCCTTTGGCTTCCCTGTTTTTAGCGTTCACCATAGGCAGTTGGGGAGCGAGTGTTTGGGAGACCTACCTGAAATTCAGGGGAGCCGTGCCGTTCGGATCAACGGACCCGCTTTTCGGCAAGGACATCGGTTTCTATGTGTTTGCTTTGCCGCTCTACCGCGGCGTCTATTTCGCCTGCGCCGCGACCATCGCTCTTTCCTTCGCGGGAAGCCTGTTCATTTACATTGTGCGGCAGCAATGCTCGGTGGAAGGTCGCAGGATCGTTATGTCGGGCGCGACGCGCACGCACCTCATGGCCCTGCTGGGACTTTTGGTGGGATCGGGATATTTTTATTACCGGTTCAAGATGTTCGGCATGATCACGGGCGGCGGTCACATCGTCAACGGCGCCGGGTACGCCGACATCCATTACTACATTCCGGTGCTCAAACTCATGCGGTACGTAAGCCTTGCCGCGGCAATCTTGATATGGTGCAACATTTGGATGCGCACGTTTAAATTCGCCCTCGCGGGCGTTATTTTCATCTTTGCCGCGGACTTTCTAGGCAAAGGCGCCAGCCAAGCCGTGCAAAAATTCATCGTCGCGCCCAATGAAGTCGATAAGGAAACGCCCTACATCAAATGGAGCATCGCCAATACCCGCGCCGCCTACAATCTTGACAAAATAGAGGCTCGGCATTTCACCCCCGGCGACAACCTCTCCAAGGCGCTTCTTAAAAAAAACGACCTCACCATTAAGAACATCCGCCTGTGGGACCAGGCGCCGCTGCTTACCACTTTCAGCCAGTTGCAGGAAATCCGCACCTACTACCAATTTCTCGACGTGGACAACGACCGGTATCAAATAGGCGGCGAGACCCGCCAGGTGATGCTCTCGCCGCGCGAGCTGGTTCCCGCGAACCTTCCCAGCCGCATTTGGATCAACGAACGCCTCTCCTATACCCACGGCTACGGCCTGTGCCTGGGACCGGTCAACAGCGTGACGTCCGAAGGCCTGCCCGATTTTTTCATTAAAAACATACCGCCGGAATCCAACACCTCCATCACCGTTACCAGGCCCGAACTATACTATGGGGAATCCTCGGCCGGCTATGCGATCGTTAAAACCGATGCGAAGGAATTCGACTATCCGTCGGGTAACGAAAACGTCTATACCACCTACCGGGGAAGCGGCGGGGTAAGCGTGGGAGGACTGTTCAAGCGGCTTTTATTCGTACTCCATTTTAAGGAACTCAAGATCCTGCTTTCCACCGATATTTCCTCACAAAGCAGGGTCCTCTATAACCGGCAAATAATGGAGCGCGTCAATAAGGCCCTGCCGTTTCTGATGTACGATCAGGACCCGTACCTGGTCATTACCGGCGAGGGAAAGCTCGTATGGATAATTGACGGCTATACGGCCACCGACGCGTACCCCTATTCGGCGCAGGTCTCGAATTTAGGCAACTACGTCCGCAACTCGGTCAAGGTGACCGTCGACGCCTATAACGGTACGCTTTGCTATTATATCGCCGACCCCGCGGACCCGGTCATCGCCTCGTATGCCCGGATTTTTCCGGGGGTATTCAAGCCGCTCTCCGATATGCCCCCGGACCTGCACGCCCATATTCGCTATCCCCAAACCCTCTTTACCATTCAGGCCAAGGTATATTCGCTGTATCACATGACCGACCCGCAAGTGTTTTACAATAAAGAAGACATGTGGAAAATCCCCGAAAGCTTTTCCGAGGGGACCACGGGCGCCATGTCGCCGTACTATACCATCATGAAACTCGCCGAGGTCGGAAAAACCGAGGAGTTCATCCTCATGGTCCCGTTCAGTCCGGCCAAAAAGGACAACATGATCGCCTGGCTCGCGGCGCGCTGTGACGAGCCCAATTACGGAAAACTCCTGGTGTTCGATTTTCCAAAGCAAAATCTCGTCTACGGCCCGCAGCAGATCGAATCGCGCATCAACCAGGACCCGGAAATCTCCAAGGCTTTAACATTGTGGAATCAGGGCGGCTCCCGGGTGATCCGGGGCAGCCTTCTGGTCATACCGGTGGAACAATCGCTCATTTATGTGCAACCGCTCTATATTGCCGCGGAAAACGGCGGAGTGCCGGAACTTAAAAGAGTGATCGTGGCGTATGGCAATTCCATCGTCATGGAAGAAAATCTGGAAAAATCCCTCAACGCGATTTTCGGCAGTTCTTATGAACCCTTGCAAAAAGCCGACACCACCCGGGTAACTGCCCCGAAAAGTAACGTTAAAGACCTTATTTCCCAAGCAAGCAGGCAATTTGATAATGCGCAGCAGGAATTAAAACGCGGTAACTGGGCCGGTTATGGAGCGGCTCTGCAAAAAGTCGAGCAGCTCCTGAAGGATTTAGGAACAAAGGTACAATAAGAAGGAGCATTTGGGAGAGAAAATCGATTTTCAGACTCTCTTTTTCAAGGCCTTCATGCCTCTCCCATTATTTATTTTATAATACCGCTTCATGGACTATCAATCAGCGATATACCGGTACGAGGGAGGGTGTTTTTATGGGATTTAATATCTTTGATCTATTATTGCCGAGAGAAACGAAATTTTTTGTTTATATGGACCAGCAAGTAAGTTTTCTGGTAAGGGGCGCCGCGGTTTTTAAGGAACTTGTGGTAAATATTAAAACCCTATCGGAAGATCAAATTAAGGCAAAACTGATCGAAATAAAAGAATGCGAAACCAGCGGCGACGATGTCGAACGCAAAATCTTCGACGAATTGAACAAAACCTTCATCACGCCGATCGACCGCGAGGATATTCATGTGCTCGCGATCAATATCGACCGGGCGCTGGACATTTTAAACAGCATTTCGAGAAAAGTTGAAATTTACAATATTCGGGAAGTACCGCCGAATGTATGCAAATTCGCGGATATTATCGTCAATATCGCCCAGCAAATGGAACTGTCGGTCAAACAACTGCATAAAAAAACCTACCTCGATGAAATAGTGAATAAAATGCACGCTTTGGAAAACGAGGCCGATGAACTTTTTCATGTGAGCATGGCGGAGCTTTTCAGCGATAAAAACAATCCGATCCATATCATTAAATTCAAGGAATTTTACGAACACCTCGAATCCGTGGTTGACGCCATCGATTATGTAGGGAAGCTTATCCGGGGCATTAAGGTAAAACTAGGGTAACCCGATGTCCTTTACACTGACCCTTGTCGCCATCGTCGTCATCGTCGCGTTGCTTTTTGACTTTGTCAATGGCTTCCACGACGCCGCGAACGCCATAGCCACCATCGTGGTGACCAGGGTCCTTACGCCCCTGCAAGCCGTTATACTGGCTGGCGTGTCGAATTTTATCGGATATTTCGTGTTCGGCACGGCCGTGGCAAAAATGATCGGCAAGGGAGTGGTGCATTTCGACCAGGTGACCTTGCCGCTGCTCCTGGCGACCCTCGCCGGAGCGATCCTCTGGAACATTCTTACGTGGATTTTGGGATTGCCGACATCGAGCAGCCACGCGCTCATCGGCGGTCTGATCGGAAGCGGTATCGCCGCCGCCGGAGTCAAGGTGGTCCTGTGGGGCGGCGTCGTGAAAATATTCCTTTTCATTTTTCTGGCGCCCCTCATCGGAATCCTGGGCGCCATGTTCTTCACCACGGTCACCATCTGGATATTTCACAAATCCTCACCATCGGCCACTAGTGGTATTTTTAAAAAGATGCAGTTGGTTTCCGCGGTTTTCGCCAGCATCGGCCATGGCACCAATGACGCCCAAAAAACCATGGGTATCATCGCTTTGGCTCTTTACACCGGCCACGTCAGCGCCTCTTTTCAATCGGGAAAAATCGACAACTGGGTCGTTTTCGCGGCTTATACCGCCATTTCGCTCGGCACGATTTTCGGGGGCTGGCGGATCGTCAAGACCATGGGTACCAGCATCACCAAAATCCGTGAAATGGAAGGGTTTTGCGCGAACGCGGCGGCGTCGATCGTGCTCATCGGGACCGCGCACGCGGGAATTCCCGTCAGCACGACGCATGTCATCGCCGGCGCGATCATGGGCGTGGGCACCGTCGAACACGCGAAAACCGTGCGATGGATAACGGCCCGGAAAATCCTCTGGGCATGGATACTCACCATCCCCACCGCGGCGATCTTCGCCGCCATCGCCTACAAGATGTTCATGGCATTCGCGCCCAGGTAGTTGACACCCGCCAAATATATCGCGCAATATAATTTCGTACCTTTCCAAAGCAAGATTATTACTCCGGCAATTAACTATGCGTATTTTTTTGTTTGTATTACACCCCAATCATCCCTGTCACCCTGAGCTTGTCGAAGGGTATATGGTACAATGTACGTGTTTTTTTGAAGAAGCCTCGCTCAAACAGGGTTTAAAACCGCGTCTCCGGTTTCTCCCCTGCAATACTCTCCAGCGCCTTCACCACATCGTCCACCGGGATAGTCGCCAATTGTTCACCGGGCTTCGGCTGTATCACTATTGACGAATCGCTGAGCGGCCTGAATTTGCGCAGGTTCCACTCGACTGAGGGGAACAAGGCGATTTGCGGAATATTGAAGGCGGAGGCGATATGGACCATGGAGGTGTCGGGAGTGACGACAACATTTACAAGAGGCGCCAGCGCGACCATCTCCCTGATGGAGGATGAATGGAACAATCGCGTTTTCGGCTGAAGTTCATGAAGTTGACGGGCGAGGGCTCCATCGGAGGGCTGAAAGGATATGAGGACCCTCAGACCTCGCCGCAAACACCATTGCGCCGCCACCGACCACTTTGCAATGTCCCAAAGCCTGCATGCGTCTCCCGCGGATATGTTGAGGAGGGCGGTTCTTCCGTCCCACGGGCCATACTCCTCGCGGATGGCGGCGTCTAAACGCGGATCGGGAAAAAGCTGGGGCCGAATATTCTCCGTCGTTGGTATTCCTAAAAATGCAAGCGGCGCGCAATTGCGCAGAGCGGCATGCTTTGAAAAGTTTTCCTCCTGTGAGGGAAGAGCCTGGGAAAAAACCCGGCGTCCCGGCGCGTTGAATCCGATCTTTTTTTTCACTCCGCTCATCCGGGCAAGCACGGCGCCTTCCGTTGAATAATGGTCCTTGGGATCGACCCAAACGTCGTATCGACCCAAACGGATACGTGCTATCGTGGCAAATAAATGCAGCGGGTCCTTGCGGTATAAAAGTATTTTTTTTACATGGGGATTTCCCGATACAACGGGAACCCCGCGGCGGGAGAGTAAAACATGGATTTCCACATACGGAATATTTTCCGCGATTGCGCGGATAAGGGGCGTTGTTAAAACCGTGTCGCCGATTTTGCCGATTTGAACAATAAGAATTTTCATGGAGAACGTTATAAATATACCTTTTCCCCCGCTTCGCAAGACGGACGGACATTTCGCGCGGCGGATTTTATACACGGAAACCGATCAATAATTGTATCATTACTCATTAAGGTGGAGGAGCGTCATTGATGATGGCTTTTGCAAAAGGAATGCTCGTTTCATTGACCCTGGCGCTGAGCATCGGTCCGGGGTTGGCCCTGCAATTTCAAGCAAGCGTCCAACGGGGTTTCAAGGCCGGATGCGCAGTCATCAGCGGCCGGTATCTTAGCGATCTTACCTTGCTATGTTTAAGCTATATCGGTATATTGCAGGTACTCACCAATGTCCATAACCGGTACATAATTGGAATCATTGGCGGAGTCGCCCTTGTGGGATTCGGCATGAGCTTTTGCCTCAAAAGGACGAAAACTTCGCTTGAAACCTCAAACATTTCCACTCCTAAAAAACAGCTCTCATTGTTTTCCTATTTTTTTACCAGTTTAACAATTAATACAATGAATCCGTTCGTGTGCGTTTTCTGGATAGGTCTGGTGGCAATCGCGGGCGGTACTTTCGGCATACATTCCATTTCCATGATCAATTTTTTTATGGGCCTCGTTTTTACCGCCATCGGCTTCGATGTGCTTAAATGTTATCTCTTCAGTAAAATTACTCTTGCCATGAATGCGTCATTCTTAGGTTGGATTAACCGCATCACGGGGATCACCCTCTTGGCAGCCGGAATAGCGGTTATTTTAAAAACCACGCTACACTAAAGTTTCGGTCACGCGATTACCGATCGCCGCCCTTGGGAGGCAAATTGAAATAGAGTCGAATGAAAAACTCATACGCTGCCGCAAAATTACCCGATTGATCATTCCCTGTATCGCGATTGGGGTTGTCCAGCTCCTTTTTCTGCCACTCCTTTATTTGGAAAATAAGCTCCCGCGCGGCAATGCGTAATTTCGTCACATGGTCGCCACTAGCGCGCCATTGGGCGATCCTTACATCGGACTTGGGCGACTCCGGGGAACGATCATAGAGCGAATCCGGAGGGCAGGTGATTTCGGGAAGAGCGCGCGGCGAGTTTTTAGCCACCGTGAGCAAATGATAAAATCCGCGGAAAAACGAAGAAAGATAGGAATCAAGAAAAAGGCATTTATCCCAATGGTTATTCTTCAGGTCATTTTCAAATATATCAAGAGTTTTCGCCAAGGTTTTGCAAACGCGGTTTATCAATTGCGCATCAATGGAATTGAGCCGGAAATCCCTTCCTGGGGGTTTGCGGTAAATCTCCTCCTCGGTTTGCATATCCTTTGCCAGAATATGCCGCTGCTCTTTCGCGGTAACTTCCCAACTCTCATTGGCTTTGTCGAACCAAACGCAGACTTTTTCGGTCATGGTGTCTTGAGCGGGAGAATACGCGAGCACCGCAAGGGGTATGGTAAACGGTTTACGCGGTTCAACCGCATAAATAATATTTACCAAACCGAAAATCACGAAAATGATGTTCCGCACCAACACCGTATCGCCCCCCGTCCCCTATGAACGCTTTTAAGAATCGCCATGATCGTAATTATACGGTAAAAGGCGATTTCCCACCCACAATTAAATTACTATTTGAGTGTTATAAGTTGAATATAAAACAACCTTTTGGGGTAATCGTCCTAAAAAAGAAGCGCTGAAGCCGCCCGAGACCACCGTCCGCCGTTCATCGGCGCGCACATCGTCAGCTATACCATTTCGCCTGTCCGGTGGATTCCAAAACCGAACGCCACAAAGGCCGGTTGGGGTCCACTTGTTTGCGGCCCATGGTGGTCACCCGCATGGGAACATGGACATTGAGCCCGTGCCATCTGCCGACGACCATGGCGGTCTTTCCCGCCATGGCGGCATGTACGGAATCGTGCCCGAGTTGCAGGCAGTAAACTCCGTCGTGGGAGTTGGGAGGGATTGATCGGATCATGTATGATGGATCGATATACTTGACCGTAGCGCGAAGATTCTCCTCCTTGAGATGGCCGACAATCCGGTCGCGCAAATACGTGCCGATGTCCTCGAGCTTGTCATTTCCGGAAGCGTCCTTTCCGCCCTTGGGTTTGAGCAGGTTCTGGCCGCTGCCTTCGGCAACGACGATCACCGCGTGACGCCTGAGTTCCAGGCGCCGCTTGAGGGCCTGCAAAAAGCCCTTCGGGCCTTCCAGCGCGAAGGGCACCTCGGGAGTAAGCACAAAATTAACGTCGCTCATGGCGAGCGCGGAGTGGCACGCGATGAACCCGGAGTGACGCCCCATGAGCTTGACAAGTCCAACGCCGTTATAGGCGCCCTTGGCCTCAACGTGGGCGCACGTGAGGGCTTGCACCGCGGCGCCCGCGGCGGTCTGGAAACCGAAGCTTTCGTCGATGAAGAGAATGTCGTTATCGATGGTTTTGGGTATGCCGATGATGGAAATATGCAGCTTTCGGCGGGTGATTTCCTTGACAATTGTTTGCGCGCCGCGGATCGTGCCGTCGCCCCCGATGATATAGAGTTGGTTGATGCCCAACCGCTCCAAACAATCCACGCTTTCCACGGGATCCTGGTGTCCGCGCGACGAGCCCAGCATCGTGCCGCCGAGATGCTGCCATCCGTCGACGACCGTCGGGTCAAGGTCCACCACGTCGTGCCCGTACTTGGCGACGAGCCCTTCATAACCGAACTGGAAGCCCACGATGCGGCGCACGCCGTAAGCGTACCACAGGCTCAGCACCGTAGCCCGTATGACGGCATTGATGCCCGGACAGAGCCCGCCGCACGTGACGATACCGGCCCTGACCTTTACGGGATCAAAATATATTTTTTCACGAGGCCCGGCCCGCTCCATGCTCACTTGCGCCGACAGAGTGGTAGCCCTGTCCGTCGGATGGGTCACCGCGTCCTCATACAGCACGCGTTCGTTGCCCTGGATCAGGGTAATGCCGGAATCGCCGCTGATGGGAGACTCGATACGGCAAACGCCCAGGTTTTCTATATGCATGTCTTCGGGTTTGATTTTCATGTCGTACATACTACAGGCCTTTCAATGAAAAACATGCGTATATTCCGGTAAAATAATAGTATATCATTGAACTTTCATTCACGCACTACTCAATTTCCGGGCGACAACGGAATCGTCCGTCATTTATATTAAGGCCGGCTTTACCGATACAGGGTCCATACCATGAATAGCTCGGCGTCCCAGTCCCCCAAAATCATCTCTTCGGCGACCATGGCGGTCATCGACATCGGAAGCACTTCGATCCGCATGACCATCGCCGACGCCGGCGACAATAAGCAGCCCAGGCCCATTGAATTCCTCCAGCAGTCCGTAAGCCTGGGCAAGGACGTTTTTACAAAAGGATACATCGAAAAGACCACCATCGAATCGTGCGTGAAGACGCTTCGGGGATTCCGCAAACTCCTCGATGAATACGGCGTTACCGGAAGCGACGCGGTGAGGGCCGTTGCCACGGCTGCGGTGCGCGAAGCGTCCAACCGCGAGGAGTTCATCGAGCGCATGCATATCGGCAGCGGCATCGTGGTGGAAATCATCGACGCCGCCGACGCGGCCAGGCTCAATTACCTCGGCGTGCGACCGCTGCTTAAAAAGGACCGTCTCATCAACCGCTGCGACGTGCTCATCGCCGAAATAGGCGGCGGAAGCACCGAAGTCTGCTACCTACGCCGCGAGGGAATAGCCTTCACGCAGGCATTCCGCCTCGGTTCCCTTCGGCTGCGGGAAATGCTTGAATCGTCGCATGTGCCCGTGTCCAACCAGGGCCCGCTCATGGAAAACGATATCGACCGGATAATCAAGCAAATCCTCGGCGGGATTTCCGACAAACGGGCCGTAACCCTCATCGCACTCGGCGGCGACATGCGTTTCGCCGCTTCGCAGCTTCTGCCGCAATGGAACACGGTCAGCCCCGTTTCGCTACCAGTCAATACTTTCGAAAAATTCGTCGATAAAATCGCCGCGTTGTCGGTCCAAAAAATCGTCCGTAAATATTATCTGCCATATGTAGAGGCCGAAACCGCCGGGCCGGCGCTCATGTTTTACCTTCGCCTCGCGAAGGCCCTGCGTCTCAAGCGGGTCATCGCGGCGGGGGTTTCCATGCGTGACGGCGTTTTCATGGAAATGGGAAAAAACGGCGCATGGACCGAGGAACTCAAGGACATCATCATCGCCTCCGCTTTGTCGATAGGGGAAAAATACCGGACCGATATCGCGCACGTCAAACACGTATCCAAGCTTTGTTTCCGTATTTTCACGGCGCTCGCCCCTGAACACGGGCTTGGCCAACGGCATATGCTGCTGCTTCGCGTGGCGGCCATCCTTCACGACATCGGGCTTTTCATCAATTCGCAGAACCACCACAAGCACTCCCAGTACCTCATTGAAAACTGCGATCTCTTCGGCCTCAATAGGCCGGACCTTGCTCTCGTGGCCCTCATTTCGCGCTATCACCGACGCACGACTCCGCGTCCGACCCACGTCGGCTATGCGGCGCTTAGCCGCGAGACGCGGTCGGTAGTATCCAAACTCGCCGCCATTCTGCGCATCGCGGACGCCTTGGACCATTCCCATACGCAGCGCGTGGACGACATCGACTGCTCCATTGAGGACGGCCGCTTCATCATCTCCGTCCCGGGAGTTCAGGACGTATCCATAGAACAAGTGGCCCTTCAAAACAAAGGCAACATGTTCGAGGACGTGTACGGTTTACAAGCGCTCGTTCGGCCCGCGTACGCCGCTAAAGAATAGGAGGCGAAATGGCATCGAAGAAAATAAAACCGCCGCTGTTTTTCAACAGGGAATTGAGCTGGCTGGAGTTCAACGACCGCGTGCTGTCGCTGGCCATGGACCCGCGACAACCCTTGTTGGAACGCGTCAAATTCCTCGCCATAACGGCCTCGAACCTCGATGAATTCTTCATGGTCCGCGTTGGAGGGCTTTCCTCGGCCGCGCGCGGTGGCATAACCATCGCCGACCCGTCAGGTCTTTCGCCGAACAAGCAGCTCCTTGCGATCGACGTTGCCGCGCGGGAATTCGTTCGACGACAATACGCCTGCTACAAGGGGCTTTTTGAAGAAGACTGCCCGAAAGAGGGCATCGTGCGTGTGAAAAGCAACGACCTTTCCGCCCCGCAAGCGCAACACCTTTCCTATATTTTTAAACACGAACTTTTTCCCGTGCTCTCGCCCATAGCCGTTTCGGGCCCGGCGCCATTTCCTCTGTTGTCCGGCCGACTACTTTACCTATGCGTACGGCTATCGACGTCGGAATCCTCCGCTCGCCGCCGGTTCGCCGTTATCCCCATCGGAAAAAACCTCCAACGGTTTATTTCCCTGCCCGGCGGCCGATTGCTCCATTTTATATTGCTTGAGGATGCTATTTCCCAATTCGCCGGGACTTTTTTTCCGGGAGAAACAATGCTCGAATGCGTCCCCATGCGCATTATCCGCAACGCGGATCTCGCGGTGAGCGAAGACTCGCCCGCCGAACTCCTGGAGGCCATGGAAACCGTTATTGATGCTCGAAAACGCAGTGATGTTGTGCGCGTTGAGATTGACGGCGGAGCATCGCCGGAAATGATGCGATTTCTGCAAAAATCCCTGCAAACCTCACGGCAAGGGTTTTTCACCTTTAACGGACCTCTGGACCTTTCCGCGTTCATGGGGCTGACCGGTCTTCAGGGATGCGATAACCTGCGTAATAAACCTTTTCCGCCGCTTTCGTCCCCTTATGTTCCATCAAACGCGAACATCTTTGACATTCTTTCCAAAAAATGCGTAACGCTTTTGCATCCCTATGAAAGTTTCGAGCCGGTGATACGGTTCATCGAAGCTGCCGCCGAAGACCCAAACGTCGTGGCCATCAAGCAAACACTGTATCGCACCAGCCGCTCAAGCCCCATTATCGCGGCGCTCATTCGCGCGGCGGAAAAAGGAAAGAGCGTTACCGCGGTCGTTGAACTCAAAGCGCGTTTCGACGAGGAACGCAACATCGAATGGGCGCGCGAATTGGAAACCGCGGGCGTCCAAGTGGTCCAGGGAGTGCGCGGCTTGAAAACCCACGCGAAAATATGCATTGTCGTGCGACGTGAAGCGCACGGACTGCAACGGTATATGCATTTCGGCACCGGAAATTATAATGAAATCACGGCAAAACTGTACAGCGATATAAGTTTTTTCAGCGCCGACACTGACCTCGGCGCCGACGCTTCGGCGTTTTTCAACGCGATTACCGGCCGCTCCGAGCCTCTGCCGTTTCATAAAATCAGCGCGGCCCCCACCGGCCTGCGCGAAACCCTCATCGAACTCATCGAAGCCGAAACAGCCCGCGCCAAACAGGGCCAAAAAGCCTGGATCAGGGCCAAAATGAATTCTCTTGAAGACGTGGCCGTCATCGAAAGCCTCTACGCCGCCTCTTGCGCGGGTGTAAAGGTTCTCCTTAACGTGCGGGGAATATGCTGCCTTGCGCCGGGGGTTAAGGGCCAAAGCGACAATATCACGGTCATAAGCATCGTCGACCGGTTCCTGGAGCACGCCCGCATCGCGGCCTTCCGCAATGGCGGCAGGCCGATGGTATTCATTTCCTCCGCGGATTGGATGCCCCGCAATCTTGACAAACGCGTCGAATTGCTCGTGCCGGTCGAAGATCCATTTTGCCGCGACCGTCTACTCGAATTTTTGGAAACCTGGTTCAGCGACACGATCAATTCCTGGCGTTTGCAGTCCGATGGTCGATGGAAACGCGCAACGCCGGACCCGGCGAAAATAAATGTCCGGAGTCAGGAATCACTGTACGCGAAGTTTAAGCAAAATATCAAGAGTAATGCGCGAGGCGCCACCATGTTCAAGCCTCTTGGCTCCATAAAAAAAACCGGAAAGTAATCAACGACCATGGCCACGGCATTCGAAGCGGCGGGCCTCGACCCGCAAGCCCCTTTGCATGAGTGTCTGCGTCGGATAACGTCGGCGCGTATCGGGGAAATCGTTTCATATAGTCAAGGAGCGCTCGAAGGCGGAATCGAGGCAATCCACGACATGCGCGTCGCGTGCCGCAGACTGCAAACGGTCCTGATTATTTTTAAGGACTTTTATAAAAAAAACAAGTTGAGGGCGTTTAAGAAGCGACTCCGCGAACTCATGCGCGGTCTGGGCAAGGTTCGTGAATGCGATGTAGCGATTGAAACGCTCACTGAGCTAGTTGTACCTTCCGATACATCCCAACTCCCGGCGCGAAACATGCTTTTGGCCGGATATGCCGCCCGGCGCGACGCGCATATCGCCCAATTGACGGGATTACTCCTTGATTTAAAGAAAAAACCGTCGTTCGAACTTTTTATCGATTCCGCGAAAAGCGGCGCCTCCCCGACTTTCGAACGGACGGCCCGGATGGGAAACGGCCTGGGTTTTCCCGCGCTGATGCGGGATGCGCTGGGCGCCATGGCCGATGACTTCATGTCAAGCGCCGAGATCGCGATTGACGGCCAGGCGGCGATGGATGCGCTTCATGAACTGCGCATAAAAGGCAAACCCCTTCGCTACGCCCTTGAACTTGCGAAGGCCTATCTCCCCCCGGCTTTCGGCGTCTATGTAAAGAAAGTAAAGAAAATCATCGAAACCCTGGGGACCATTCATGACCTTGAAGTAGCCCGTAGCGGCCTGCAATCGACCATCTCGGAAATCGATTTTTATAACCGGGCCGCGGTAAAGGATCATATCGGTCTTTTGCCGTTCGAATGCCTTCGTGAAGCACAGGAACGGCTTGAACGTGAAACGGCGGCGCTTATTGACAAAGTAAGCACAAACCTGCGAACATGGCGGCGTAAGGATTTCGGAAAAAGCCTGAAGTCCTTCCTGCGCGCCGCGCAATGGACCTCCTCCATTAAAACGCGCCGCCGCCCCGCGCCGAGCGCGAGCGTAATGGCCGGGGTCCCGGAGAAAGAAAAACAAGAACCCTTGAATGCGCCTAAAATTAATTTTAGGTGATAAGTAAAATCGGTCAAATTACTTTTGAGCGTTTTAATAAGGAGGCTCCATGAAATTATGGTTATCGTCGGCGGTTGCAGGTATCGGATTGTTGTGCGCGTGTACGGTCGGAACCCCCCTTAAGGATGGCGGAATTATCACAACGAATGCCGGGATAAAGGGAACGCCATTGGTCCTTAAATTCGAGCGCGGCCCCGAGTGGCTTCTTAATAAAAAAATGGGACCGACGACGATTAGAATAACGCCTCAAATCGCCGTATGGATAGAGGACACCTCGGGAAAATACCAAAGCACGTTGTATGTAACGCAAAGTTTCGGCGCGCAAAAATGGAAATTCCTGAAGCCCAATCCCGATACGTGTTTCCGCCCGATGTGCATGCCGTATTGGATGAACAAATACGTTTCGGCGGGCAACCCCGCTCCCACGCGCAACCATCCCGTTCCCGACGCCGTTACCGCGGCAACCCCCGCGGGAAGCTTTACACTTACAACAATGGTTCCCGAAGGCTTGTCGGTATTCACTATTTGCGTGGAATACAACCGTTCTTTTGACAAAAACGAAACCTATACCGAGCGCCGCAAGGAATCCAGGTTCAACGGCCAGCCTTCCGCCGTCTTCGCCCGACGCGTGGATTTAAAGGACACGGCGCGCGCGTTTGACACCTTGAAACTCATCGGCCGCGGCGGGGAAAACGGTTCGGACGCGGCATTATACCGCGACACGGAAAAGCTCACTACCGCGCTGGCGGTATTTTCGAGCATCGTGGTCCAGCGGAAAAAAGGTTGACGCGCCGGTTTGATCCCGCTTGTCGGATACACGCTTTCCACGCTGCCGTTTATCACCGGCTTGCCCGGCTTTATGTTCCCGAGCGCGTTGATTATTGTCAAAGCCAACGGATCTCAATAATGCCATTTGGTTCAATAAGGCTATTCAATTATTTTGCCGTGATGCGTCGTATCGTCGTAAATTACATCGGTATTTTTTTTCTTATGGGGACACAAGCCTGGTCCGCGATGGGTTCGCTGATTGTGGCTCAGGACGGCATTATTGAACATAGTATCGATGGGCAAGCCCGCTATTTCAAGGATACCGGAGGTGTTTTTACCGCCGAAAGTTTGGCGTCGTGGAGCCAACGGCGATGGGAACAATGCCGGCGTTTGCCGATGAACGACGGGTACTCCCGGTCCGCCGTGTGGGTGCGATTTGCCATCGCGGACTCTTCGACGCGAGACCGGCTTTGGTACCTATCGTTAACTGATCCGCAGCTTGATACGGTAGAATTGTACCGAGCGGATAACAAAGGGGTGAGGTTGCTCGCCCGAACCGGAAGGTTCTGCCGGCGAATTTGGCCGGCCGTGATTGACCGGGAACCGACCTTCGTCCTTCCGGTCGATATCCGCAAGGAGCGGGGCGTTTTTCTACTCCGCGTCCGGACGACCGACGTTTGCGCAATTTCGCTAAAGCTTACCGAAGGTGGAGAATATATCCGGGCGGCGAACCTCTCAAGTATGTTGTACGGTCTGTATTTCGGCGCAATCGGCATCGTCGTTTTTTTTAACTTGTTTCTTTTTATAATGGTCAGGTTCTCGTCATGTATATGGTATAGCGCATGGATGACGTCGATCGCTTTTTTTCAGGCATCGGTCTGTGGCCATTGGAGTCTTGTGAACGGTATGTCGATTTTATTCGTACGGTATGCCGTTCAGGTTTTCGCGGGATGCTGCGCGATATCGGCGGCCGGGCTTACGATAAGTTTTCTTGGTCTTAAAGAAATAAGCCCGGTTTTATGGCGTATTATTTTATCATTCGGCGGATTGGGCGTTCTGCTCATACTCTCATCGCCGATCGATCAAGGGACTCCGTCGGCAATCGCGGCGTCAATAATAGCCGGCATGTTCGTGATCGTTTGTTTGGCTGCCGGATGCCTTTCAATTCGAATCCGTGGAAGACCCGCCATTTTTTTTTCAAGCGCACTCACGATCCTCACCTTCGGTGTAATCTTGAACGTCGGGAGGAATTTCGGCTTGCTGCCGAATACGTTTTTTACGGCCCAGGGACTTATAATCGCCTCCGCCGCCGAAGCGATTATTCTAGCGCTTGCCCTTATCGATCGGATCGCTTTTATCGAAAAAGAAAAGGCTGAAGCGCGCGAAAACGCCCATCTCTCCGAGCGTCTCGCAACGGATTCCCGATTAAGGGCATTACAGGCGCAAATCAATCCCCATTTTCTTTTCAACACCCTTAATACCATCGCTGAAATGACTTTTGTCAATCCCGAAAAAGCCGAAAAGCTCGTCACGAGGCTTTCCCGGCTTTTTAGAAATACGCTCTCGGCTTCGGTGAATAAAAACGTGTCTCTTTCGGAAGAACTGGAAATGGTCGGGACATATCTAGAAATAGAGAAGGAGCGTTTCGGAGACCGCCTGGATTATTCGATTGAAGTGCAAGGCGATCCATCCGAAACCTGCATCGTAGGTCTGATTTTGCAGCCGATTGTTGAAAACTCCATCAAGCATGGCATCGGCTCCCTTGCGACAAGCGGGCGCATCGAAGTTTTATGTAGAATCGAGAAGTATAGAATTTATATTAAAGTAAGTGATTCCGGGTGTGGTTTCGGTCATTCCATGGCGCTTGATGGTACGAAACATGGGTTAAAAAATATCAGAGAGCGTTTGGATCTTGCCTATGGAAAGAAGGCAACCATGATCTGTTCCAACAACAACGGGGCTATTGTCGAGATTTCGATTCCAAGGGGGGAATTCAATGAAATACAGGGCGATAATCGCGGATGACGAAGGACCGGCCCGCAGCCGGCTGGTAAGACTGCTTAAAAAATTCGCGCCGGAAGTGTCGGTAGTCGCGGAAGCGGGGGAAGGCGAGTCCGCTCGCGACAGTATCCAAAATCATAAACCCGATCTGGCGTTTCTCGATATTCAGATGCCGGGCCTAAACGGGATCGACGTGGCGCTCACCGCGAGCCACAAACCGTTCGTCATTTTCGTGACCGCCTACAACCAATACGCGCTCGAGGCCTTCAAGGCGTCGGCGGTCGACTATCTGCTCAAACCGGTGGAGGAGGAAACGCTTTGCGCAGCCATTGACAAATTTAAAAGACTGGCGCGGCCCGTTCCGGGCTATGAAGAAATCTTGAATCTGCTCGCCGAGCGTTTGAAAAGCGGCGGCAACCCGCAACATATCGCCATAGCGCTTGGCGATTCCATCAAATTAATCCCGTACGATCAGATCATCTGTCTTGAAGCTGACAACAAATACACGACGGTCTTTACAAAAAATGGCGAATATGTGACGGAAACGTCGTTATCGGATCTTGAAAACATCCTACCTGCCAACCGCTTCTTCAGAATCCACCGGAAACACGTCGTGAACGTCGCCTTTGTCGACGAGATAAAGAAATGGTTCGACCGTCGTTTTAAGATCAAGCTTAATGTGCCCTTCAATAAAGAACTGATTGTGGGAAGAGGCTATGCCGATAAAGTGCGTAATATGTAGCAGATAATAGCACATCACCGTTCTTCACTCCTTATATTGAGTTTTCCCCCCTGTTTACTCCCTGATTGCGGCATTCCGTCGGCTTAAAACGGGAGTTCGTCGGAAGTTTGTCGGAATCTAAAAATCCCCTATTTATCTTTTTCTTTCCTCATTGATTTTATAAGAATCGTGGCAATAGAAAGGAGGCGAGGGGGAACTATCAAAGAAAACCGGGTTGAAAATTCGATTTAGCACTTGATTTAATGATCAAATTTCAATGCATTTTCTTTCAAAAACCAATACCATCCAAATGGAGTGTAAAAAATGAAATCGCTATCGTTTAAAAAAGTAATATGCGTTTCCGTTACAGCATTGTTTGTTTTTAACTTTTCCGCTTCCGCGCAATGGTTAAGAAATACGTCCACTCCCGCTTTTACCTATCTACAAAACGCGGGCGATCTCCTAGCAATTGGAAGCACGAACAGGCCAACAATGGGAAAACTTCAATTGAATTGCGGAACCACTAATTCCACGGGGTTGGCGTTATATGGAGGTTCGGGATCCGAAATGAGATTTTATCTGACGGCGAGCGGCTCGGATTTTAATTTCCATATCGCGCCTAAAGGCGTGGACGCGAACGGTATAACCATAACACCAGCAGGAAATGTCATTATAGGTAAATCAACGACGAATAATTATAAGTTGTGCGTCAATGGCACGATTGCGACAAAGGAAGTCAGAGTGACTAATCAAAATTGGAGCGATTTCGTTTTTGATAAAAACTATAATCTTAAACCGTTGAGCGAAGTCGATAAATTTATCAAGGAAAACAAGCACCTAGAAAATATTCCCACGCAAGCCCAGGTGCAAGCCGAAGGTATACCGGTTGGGGAAATGCAGGCGAAACTCCTACAAAAAATAGAGGAACTCACGCTGTATACCGTGGATTTAAGCAAAAAAATCGATCAATTGACAACAGCAAATGAAAATTTAAATAAAAAAGCCAACTCTAAATAACGGGCGGTAATAAAATGAATTTATAAAAACACCTGATTATGCTCATGCAATAAACAAAAGGACCCAAATTATGAAATCAAAATTTATTATTGGAGCGCTGGTGGCTTTGATGGGCGTGTTTTATGCCATCGCCCAGCAATCCGATATAAACGATCCGCTGTCGCAGCAGCCCATGACCAAGGTTGAGCGTCAGTTGATGAAGATGGCCGATATATCGGAGGTTCAACAGGCGTACGATACCTTGAAAACGGACTATGAACGCCGCAATTTTATTCACGCGTTGCCGCTCTACTTTTCTACGAAAAACATCATTGAAGTTCCCGCATGGGTCAATGACGCCATACTCGCCGGGCTGGCAAGCCAAGACGCTTTTTATGTCGCCGAGGCAATAAAAACGGCGGGCGCGTTAAAAATCAACTGCGGCCCCAAACTGATGGATCTTTACAGGACCGTGCCTACTAAATATGGCAGTAATGAAGAACTGATAAAAAGCTATGTAATCCATTCCCTGAGCCGTATCAACGATCCGGGAAATCATCAATTTTTCTACGAAGTGCTTACAACGGACCGCCTTCCGCTGCTCAGCGCGCAATTTGACGCGCTGCTTGATGCCATTGACAAAAGCAGAAAAGGGAACGCGAAAAGCATCGTTTTTGACAATAAACTCGCGGAATATTCGGCTAAGGTCAGTTCCTTTAAAACTAATTTGAACGCAAGCAAAAATCCCGGGGAACGTGAAAACCGTAAGAGGGCCGGTGAAATGCTGAAAAAAATCGAACGCTTACGTAACGCGATTGCGCAGGATCAGGCGCGTCTGATGCAAGGAGGGATAAAATAATGAAAAAGCAAACAATTCTATTGATAAGCATCATTCTTACGATTGCTATACAAGATGGCTATTCGAAAATTCTAATAATCGGCGAGTATAGCTTATACCATTATATCCAAACCCAGTTAGATCAATATATCAATGACATAACGATTTTCGATAACAAAAAAGTGGAATATGTTGGTTATCCTGGTACTTCTGGAACTAATATTGCACAGTGTATGGATTTGAGAAGCAACATTGAAGCGTCTTATCAAAGCGGAATAATGAACAATGACAAGCTTGAAGGTGTAGTGCTTATCGGTAATCTTCCCGTTCCGCAGTATGTGGTTACCAGCTCAAGCGGTGGAATCTCATATTGGCCCTTTGATTATTATTATATGGATGTTTGGGATTCACGATCAACCGGGTCGCTTTATCCAACTCAAGGCATACCTCAACCATTCAGTGAGGATCCCGATAATGCGGGCTATTTTGCCTGTACCTATTCCAATGGAGACTCTAAATTCGATATATGGGTATCACGGATTTATGGGCCCCAATTAGCAATGGATGGCCATCTCAGAAGTTCAGTTCCGGGCGGGAACCCGAATACGGTTTTGGACGAATATGGGATTTACGGAGAGTATCTTGACAGATTGCATAAAAGGTATACCGAGCCCGCTACGGTTCCCTACCGGGGATTTGCAATGGGGGGAACATTGGATGGATACAATTTGACAGGTTTAAGGATGGATTCCTTACGGCTTCCGATGTATGTGGAATTTAATAGTAGCAATGTAATAAATACCGGCGAAGGAAGCGGCTTTAATTGGATGTCGCAACTTCAAGCCGGGCCTAAGGGTAATACCAATTATGGCGCATATAATGGAACAATCTTTCCCAACGAACGTAACGCAAGAAATTGCCAATATACCCAACTAAAAGATGCTCGCACTTTCGCTCCGTATAATGGCAAAACGTATTCAAATTTAGATAATAATGGATGGGAATGGGCGGGCGTTTTCGGACATTCGAGTCCGTGTGGTACTGCTTTCCTTGGGCAAAGTGATGGCCCTAGTTTTAACAGTGGTTTTTCATCTGGGACCTTAGGGCCCTTTTGGGGGAAAACATCTACTACATATTCTAATGTTCCAATAGGGTATGTGCCGACGGACGGCAGCAATGCCTCCGGATATTACTATTATTATAATTGCAATAATATTCCAACAGACCCGTTTAATTATGGGATTTGGAGAGGTAAATCTGCGGAGTTCAGGTATATCATACCTTCAGACGGTACCTATGCAATCTATTTAAATTATTCCGATCTTGCCGGCGATCTTTCCGGCAATTGCACTGATGGTGAATTATATCTTTATGAAGTTCCGATTAACTCCTCCACACACCAGATTACCGGTCCTTGCTTAAATCAGTATAGCTATTCTATGGGCTACCCTTCCTGTTATTGGCTATTTAATATGGGAGTACATTATCATAGGGATGGTAGTACTAATTGGGAACAAGTTTTTGATAATATAACGCTTCATTCAGGTAATATGGCGATTGTAGTAATTCCCTCTAATGGACAAAACGGCGATGTGATCGCGGATGCGATTAGATTTAAGTCGTCATCAAGGGATGATAAGATAGATAATGCCGCGCCGTTGATCAATCCGGTTGGAGCCGGTGGAGGTGCGATATTCTCGACTCAGGGATTTTCTACCAGTGACTATACAGGAAGAAGTTATTTAAGCATGCAGGATGAGGATGGAACGAACCATAATAAATTTTCCAAGACGCCTTTTTATATTACCAATGCATGTGAAATTAATGATTTCATTTACATAAACGGAAGCATGGATAATTTAGGAAACCTTTACGCGTTAGGCCATAACGGTTTAATTTGCATGGGTACGTCAAATTCAATTTGGGAGAGTGATGATTATTACTCATTCACGTGCGCTTTAACGTCTGGAAATGACTTCGGTCAGGCATTTCTCCTTCATGCTCAGGCTTATTTCGCGATTAGCCCGAGTGTGGATATGTATGCCCTTTTAGGCGCCGGATCGATTCGCGCACAACCGTATGTCCAGTATGGATCCGAGAAAGAGGAGAACAAGACCGTCTCGACAACGGTAACTAAAAACAGTACAAATCCGGTTTTAATAAGGGGTGTGACGGTTTCTTCCAGCGGCAATTATACGGTGACTTCTACGGTAACGACATCGCCTCCGGCACAATGTTCTCATTCGGAAGTTGTCGTTCGGGGCGAAACCGTGTTTACCCAGGGATGCACCTCGGATATCAAGGCGAATTAGGAACCCCATTTGAAGTATCTACGCATTTGGGGTAAATACCGCGTTTTTGGGAAGTAGTTCGAGACAAAAACGCTCCATCATATCATTTGTACCTGAGGCCCGTTCTGGGCCTCAGGTTTTTTTATCCGCCGATATAATATCTTCGTGTAGCCGTCTTTTTATCTTTGCACAATCTAAGGATACTGCGACTTTTGCAAGTAATATTTTACAAATATTGTAAATTTATTTAAAACTATTAAAAATATATTTATATATTAATCAACATGTTAGAACGTATTAACGAAAGTACTTATATTAAAATTATAAATTAATTTAAAACATTCCATCTTTTTTTTATTATATTATCTTAAAGAATATTTTATAGTGGCAAACCCCGGAATTTCCATGAAAATTTCACCATTTCATTACACTGATTATCGCAAGTTCCTTGGAGACTTTTTTAAGGAACATGCCGTTTCCTACAATAATATATGCAAGCAAACGGGAATCAAATCACGGGGACATCTTTCTTTAATAATCAATGGCAAAGTCAACATTTCCCAAGAGCAGGCGCTCAAATTCACCCAATGCTGCGACCTAAAAAAACGGGAGACCGAGTTTTTCGCCGCCATGGTTCGCTTCAATCAGGAGAAAAACACCGAACTTAAAATCCGTTTATTCGAAGAACTGATCTCGTTCAGGGAGTCACCGATATATCGCGTGGGGACCCACGCGTATAAATATTATGGCGCCTGGTATCATTCCGTGTTGCGGGCGCTTCTTGAATTCATTGATGTCAAGGGCTACGCCTCGTTTATAGCCAAAATGACGGCGCCGCCGATCAGGCCCGATCAGTCTCGAAAATCGCTCAAACTGCTCGCCGGGCTTGGGCTCATCGCAGCCGACGCGAAGGGGTTTTGGCGGCCGACCCGGAAAAGCATCGATACCGGTTCGACCGAGGAATCGGTCATGATCAACAACTTCGTTCTTTCCATGCTCGATCGGGCGCGTGAGGCGATGGACCGGTTTCCGCGTGAAGAACGCATCTACTCCTGCGTTACCTTGGGCGTCAATAAGCAAGGATATGACGAATTGCTGAAGGAGTTGAGGGAGTTCAGGAGACGGAGCGCCGAGATCGCCCAAAAATTCCCGGCCGACCGGGTGGTTCAGATCAATTTTCAGATGTTTCCCGTATCGCGCAGCGCGGCGCGCAAAGGCAATGCCGATGGATAATTCGACAAACAAATTTTATCCTTTCGCCGCGCGTCTTTTCTTGCTTGCCGTGCTCTCCGTCATGCCGTATGGATGCGGCCCGCATGCAAATCTGGCGGGCACTTCGTCGGGCGTTGAAACGAAAATCGCGCGAGGGGTCATAACCGACGAACATGGAACCGCCGCGGCGCATGCGGCAGTTTTGCTCATTCCGTCCGGGTATAATCCGGTAACCGGAGGATCGCTACCGGACAAGTGCGTTGACACGACCGATGCAATGGGGCGCTATGCATTTCACGACATCGACACCGGCATGTATGACCTCCAGGCCGAGCAAGACCTCGCTGGAACCATGGCGCTGCACTACGCCGTTCATTTAAACGCCGACAGCGTCGATATTCGTATGGATACGCTTCACGGTCCGGGCGCTATTAAAATCTTACTTTCCGACAACGTCAATGCGATAGACGGGTATATCTACATACCGGGTTCGGAGATCGTTTCTTTTCTTAATGGGAACAAGGATACCCTGGTGATGGCGAAGGTTCCGGCCGGGACTGTTCCATCAGTGTGCTATTCCGCGATCAACGGCAAGGGTTTCAGGGTCATCAGATACGACGTTCAGGTTATTTCCGGCGATACCGCCGCGATCACCAATCCGGAGTGGGCCTATTCGAGGCGGCTCTTTTTCAACACCACGCCTTCCGGCGCGAATGTGTCTGGCGCCGTCCGTGATTTCCCCGTGCTGATACGTTTGACTCGAAATAATTTTAATTTTTCGCAAGCCGGGAGCGACGGCAGCGATCTCAGGTTTACAAAAGCAGATAACTCGCCGCTTCCCTTCGAAGTTGAGCGATGGGACCCGGACGCCGGTCTTGCCGAAGTATGGGTCAAAGCGGACACGGTGTTCGGCAATGACAGCTCGCGGTTTATCATGATGTACTGGGGCGCTTCGACCCCTTCGAAGGGCTCAGGGACCTCGGCGTCCAATAGCGCGTCGGTGTTCGATACCTCCAACGGGTTTCAGGGCGTATGGCACATGGGCCAAGCAATGAACGGCAAAATCGCCGACGCCACGCTAAATGGCTATAATGGAACGCCCTACGGCATACCCGCTGCTTCCGCAATGCCGGGAATTATCGGGCTATGTCAAGCGTTTGACGGCGATTCGGGCTATATTCTCATGGCCGGAACCGCGGCGAGTAAGCTTAATTTTCCCAACAACGGCATCTATACGCTTTCAGCATGGGTATATATCGATACGCTGGATGGAAATAACCATGCCGTCGTATCCAAGGGAGACAATCAATATAATTTACAAAAGTATATGGTTAATGACCAATGGGAATTCTGCGAATTCAAGGACAAAACGGGTTGGGAAATGACTACGTCGTACGCCGCCGCGAAAAAGTGGACGCTTGTCACCGGCGTACGGTCGGGAACGAAGGAATATCTTTTCATCGACGGCGTATGCGCCGACAGTATCGTAACGACGCTCAGCAGAACAACTGAGGCTCGCTATGAAGGTTTTGACTTCATGGTTGGAAGGGTGAAAGCCTTTTCAGAATTTTCGCGCGCTTTTTTCTTTAACGGTAAAATAGACGAAGTCAGGGCTTCAAACGTTCAGCGCTCCGCCGATTGGATCAAGTTGTGCTTTATGAATCAGCGGCCGGATGATAAGTTTGTAGTTTTTAAATAACATTTGCCCCCATGAAATCGCGGAAAGTACGGTATATCGCAATGGTTAGCAAGCGCTTCAGTACTAGCACACTAATGCAGTTAAGGAAATGTCATTCACTATCACTCAAGAAACGATCCTCATGATTGTTAAAGTGCGGCATATTAACAAAGGAAATTGCAATGAAAACTCAAGGTACTTCTAAAATTTTAAAAAAAACTGCGCCAAGCCTGTTTTCAATCCGGCCGATGTGTCTTGCGGCGCTTCTGTTGGGTACGGCCTCGATTCCGACGTTTGCGTCAACGGCGTATGTCTTTGCCACATTCAAAGGCGATGACCTGGCGGGCGAGTTGCTGTCCATTTATACCTCGCCCGACGCGCTCAACTTCACCCTTCTCAAGGACACGGGCTGGGGCGGCCAGACCGGAACTCTCCGCGATCCCAGCATCATGAAATACACGGACGGCAAATACTATGTCGTCTACACCAGCCCCCCCTACAACGACAGCTACGCCAAACAGCCCTTCTGCGCCATCGGCGTCAGCTCCGACCTCAAAACATGGAAGAACGTGACCACCGTGTCAACAGCCGGCATAGCGGGCGTGGCCCATACGTGGGCGCCGGAATGGTTCATCGACAACGGCACGGTCAAGTTCATCGTCCATTGCGACACCAAGAACACCGATTCCGATTTCAAGCCGTATGTTTTCACCGCAACGAACGACGCCTTGACTTCCTGGAGCGGTCCGGTCGACATGGGTATCGGAATAAATCACATTGACGGATGCGTTGTAAAATCCGGAAGCGTGTACCATTGCTTCATCAAAAACGAGACTACGAGATACCTCGAACACGCCACCGCGTCGGGCCTGACCGGACCATGGACATGGGCGGGAACCGGCAACTGGGCAAACTGGGGTTCGGGTATCGAGGGTCCGAGCATTGTGAAACTGCCTGACGGCACATGGAGAATGTTTATCGACCCTCAGGCCGGCGGCGCTCCCTATAAATACATGAATAGTCCTGATTTAAATACCTGGTCGGGTTTGATAACCCTGCCGGGCAGCCTGGCCGCCGTTGTCCGGCATGGCACCATCTTAAGGGACACAACGTACGGCGTCACGAAAATTGTTACCGCCGGCGCCATTGCGCCCTTATCGCAACGCTTCCTACCCCGAGCGCGTATTATTGTTGGACACGCAACTACGTCAACATTAATGAAAACGACCGGGGATCTGTATACCGTTACCGGATCATGGGTTAAAGGAAAAAAGGCTCAGTGTTTACCCGAGGGGATTTATGTCGAAAAAAACCTATTCACGAAGTAAAAAGGAGACAATATGTTAAAAAAGTGGAAATCGATGATACAAGGGCTGTTTTTCCCGGCCATCACAGTGGTAATAGCTTCGGTATGTACCAATGGAAGGGCGGATGTCGGGTATATTGGCGCGTGGGGAGACCAGGGTGACGGCACTTACAAAAATCCCGTTCTGCCCGGATGCTACGGTGACCTTGACGCAATAAGGGTCGACAGTAATTTCTATATGATTACGACTACGGGAGGACGGTCGCCCGGCATGGCTGTTTGTCAATCGAAAGACCTGGTGAACTGGACAATCGCCGGGCACGTCGCCGCCGATATCACCCCTTACTCGGGCGCGGCGACCTGGGCGGGTTCGATCAGGTATTACCTTGGGAAATTCTGGGTTTACTTTAATGCCAATCCGGTAGGTTTATTCATGAGTTCGGCCGTCAACGCCGCGGGGCCGTGGGAACCCATGACGCGAGTGACATACGATACCGATCCCACCATGCCGGGCACGGGCTGGGACGATTGTTGCACATTATTGGACGACGACGGTCAGCTCTATCTCGTCATGTCAAATTATGCGAATAATTACAATATACACATGTTCAAGATGACCCTCGACGGCAAAAAATTGATCGCTGCCGGCGATAAAATAATTTATCAAGCTCATGGCAGCGAGGCGAACAAGCTGTATAAAATAAACGGCTACTATTACCACCTGTTCAGTCAAGCGGGAGTTTCCGGACACCGGGTTGTAATGATGGAGCGTTCCACTAACATCTTTGGCCCTTACACCGGGGCCACGGGGGGCGCGCCCACGCAAGTGGAAGAGTCGATTGCCGGCGACAGGGAACCGAACCAGGGTGGATTGATCCAGGCGCCGTCGGGGGATTGGTGGTGGTTTACCCATGAAGGCCTCGGCAATTTCCCTGAGGGGCGAAATGCATGTTTGATGCCGGTGACCTGGAAAGCCAACGGTTTTCCCGTGTTTGGAGTGGATAATAACAATAACGGAATCGGTGAGTTGGTATGGAGTTATAAAAAACCGGTATTGGGGCGCCCGATAATGGTCCCGCAGTCAAGCGATGAATTTTCCGGCGCCACCTTGATGCCGCAATGGGAATGGACCAGACAACCCAAAAGCGGCGAATGGTCCCTCAGCGCCAACTCAGGGTTTTTGCGCCTGTACGCGTCGGGCATCATGCTCACGCAAAAATTCATGAAAGGCGACACCGGACTCGCAACATGCAAAGTTGATATCTCCAAAATGGTTGACAACCAAGAGGCGGGGCTCTGCCATTACGACGGGGCCTATTACGCGCGTATCGGCATCGCGCAAACCGGCGGCGTGCGAAGATTTAAATATAATGACGGAGGCTCGGTCACGCTGGGACCGACGGTGTCCGGTACAACCGTCTGGCTCCGGTCAAAAATGGACAAGACGCCGAACAGTACGAGTTGGTACAGCACCGACGGCGTCACTTTCACCCAATTGGGAGGAGTCTATTTGCTCAAGGCTGGGGATTACTACGGATTTGATAAGCTTGCTCTGTACAGTTTTAACAATACGACCCAAACGGGTTCCGTGGATTTCGACTGGTTTCATTATACCTATGCCGGGCCGACGCCGTCGCCGGTCATTACGAATGAACAACGGGCGGCGCAATGCCGCCACAGTGCATCAGTCAATCGAAAGGTTTTCTTGAAAAACGGGGCGTTATATTTTGATGCTTTCCCGACTGGCTTTCGCGGCATCGAAATTGTTGATTTACTGGGAAAGACGCTGTTCAGGGCGGATGCGCATAGTGCGTTTAGGAGCATCCTGTTACCCGAAAAATTAGGCAGGGGAAGTTATTTTATTCGTTTTCTCGGAATAGGTCCATCCATTATTGTTCCGGTTGTGTCACTATAAATAACAAAGAAAGGGAACGGAACCGTATGACGCTTCAAAACAAATGTACCGTATTACACCATGGACGGGAAAAAAATGTTCCCGTCAAATTCGGCGGGCCGGATGCTGCGAAGAGAGCCCGCCCGGGTGTATATTTATAAGACAAATTCAACGGGTAGGAAATGATACTTTTTTACCGTTCACTCATCCCGTGGACATTGTCATGCCAAGAAACATACGGTTGCCTTCCTTAAAGTTGCCTTTGTTCACTGGCGCCGTTTTACTCAGTATCGTGGTATCCGGCGCCGCATTCGCCGATAAAGGCAATACGGGGCCTTGGGGCGACCAGGGTAATGGAACATATACCAATCCCATTCTGCCCGCCGATTACAGCGACCCGGATGCCATATCGGTGGGAAGCGATTATTATCTGGTCTCATCGACCCTTCAGCTCTCGGGCGGCGTGGCGATCCTGCACTCCAAGGACATGGTAAACTGGGAAACAATCGGGTATGTTGCCATGAATCCGGCTACTCAATTTAACGACAACAGATTCGACTATACTCAAATGAACCTTTACAATAGCGGCGTCTACGCTCCCTCCATTCGCTACCATGACAATACATATTGGGTGTTTCTGACCACCTGGCCGCTCGGCGGTTTTTTCATGGCTACCGCCGCCAATCCCGCAGGGCCCTGGACGATACAGCCGATGAAAGATAAAAACGGCGCCACATTGTCCGGTCTTAGTTGGGACGATCCCTGCCCGTTTTGGGACGATGACGGAAAGGCGTACCTGGTGGCCAGCAAACCGGGCGCCTTTTGGTATCCCGTTTTATTCCAAATGACTCCTGACGGAACGCAGCTTTTGGACGCGACCGCGGCAAAAATGAGGCTTGAAACTTCGAGTTCCGTGGACCGGGGCACGAATATTTATCCCAAGGCCAACCTTGGGGAAGGAAATAAAATATACAAAATGAGAGGGTATTATTACCTGTTTCATAACGACAACGGCGGCGGCACGAGAAAAGCCGTCATGATTCGCTCGAAGAATCTTTACGGCACCTTGTCGGATGGTAATCCCGGAGGGCCCGGCAATCCGGGGACTTACGACATTTCGCCCCAGGGTACGAGCGATTTCATCATGATCCACGGCGACCCGGCAGGTGATTCCACGGGAAGATGGGACCAGGGCGCCTTGCTATGCACGCGCGATTCATCAAAATGGTATTTCCTGAGCCATCAGGGGGCGGGCTATCCAAACGGAAGGCCCATCGGTCTGTTTCCCATTACCTGGACCAACGACTGGCCGGCGGCCGGCGTGGACAATAATGGCGACGGCATTACGGAGCCGGTGTGGACCGCGGTGAAACCGATACTCGGTCAGCCGGTAACGGTTCCCCAGGGAAGCGATGAATTCTCCGACACGACCCTCAAACCGCAATGGCAATGGAATTACCAGCCTCGGGCCGACAAATGGTCGCTTACCGCTCGTCCCGGATATTTGCGTTTGTCGGCATTCAAACCGATAACCGGCGGGACATTTTTCAAGGCGGGAAATACCATCTGCCAAAGATACTTCAAGGGCGATACGGTTCAGGTTGACGTTAAAATTGATATCGGCAACATGGCCGACGGCGAAGAGGCCGGGGTGTGCAATTTTAACGGTGGAATTGACTATGCAACAATCGGCGTGGTGCAAAGCGGGACGACCAGAACATTCAAATATAATAATACCGGCGCTATGACGAACGGAGCTCAGATTCCAAGTGCTACCACAACGGTCTGGTTCCGGTCCAAAATAAATAAACAGAGCATCAATATTTATTATTATAGTCTCGACGGAACAACGTTCACCCAATTCGGCGGGACTTTCGCTCTTAAATGGGGAGGTTACCGGGGCGACTATATCGGTATGTACAATTACACTACCGCAAGCGAAAGCGGTTACGTGGATATCGACTGGTTCCATTATGCATTTGCCGGGCCGACAATCACTCAGGTTTCCGTTAGACCTGTTGAAAACAACAGCCGGGCGCGGGGTAAGAGCGACGTCGGCATTCGGCGCATTGCCGTCAATATCGGCGGAGCCACAATCAAACTGCCTGACAACCTTTGTTCGGGCGGCCGGGTTATTCCGTATGATGTTAGGGGAAAAGCAATTCCGTTTCCTATTGAACGATCGGGAATTCTCCGGTCGGCAAATCACGTGTCGAGCGGTATTGTTATTATCAAAACATTAAAGTAGGAGTAAAGGGCGGGTGGGTGACGCGGTGAAGTGGAATTTCCGGACTACGATAAAACAGAAAAATACTTTTTCTTCAGTAAAATCATATTAATCATTTTAATCGGGTAAATCCCGTTCGGAGGTTTATCATGCTTTCTCGAAAAAAAGCAATCCTTGTCTTGGCGATATTGGCGGTTTCTTGTAGCGCAGCGATCGGCGCTTACGTTCCGGCAATGCAACGAACGACGCTCTTGCAAAACAAATCGTGGAAATTCATCAAGCAGGATGTTGCAGGCGCGCAGGTCATAAGCTTTGACGACGCCGCATGGTCCCCGGTAAATCTCCCTCATTCCTTCGATATTCCTTATTGGAGAAAGACCGCGGCAATCCCTCCCACGGTCGGGTGGTATCGTAAACACATTTCCGTCGACGCATCGTGGTTGACCGCAAAGAGGGTTTTTATCGAATTCGAGGCGGCGTTCCTTGTTTCGCAAGTATATGTGAACGGAACGCTTGCCGGGACTCACAAAGGCGGATACACGGGGTTTTCATATGACATTACTTCGCTGCTTCATGCCGGAGATAACGTGGTCGCGGCGCGCGTCGATGGAACCTGGTGCGATACGGTCGCGCCGCGTAGCGGCGAGCATATCTTCATAGGGGGGATTTACCGGAATGTTTATTTGGTCATTACCAATCCGTTGCACGTGACCTGGTACGGAACGTTCGTGAGCACGCCGCAGGTTTCGGCAACTTCGGCCACGGTCAAGGTAAAAACAGAAATTAAAAACGACGGCGCAGCCGCGGCTGCCTGTAAAGTGAAGTCCATCGTGGTGGATGCGTCGGGGACCATCGTGACTTCGTTTGAGTCCTCGCGGAGCGTTTCGGCCGGAACGCTCGACACCTTCGTGCAAACCAGCGGCGCGATCACCAGTCCGCATCTGTGGAGCCCATCCGCGCCGAATCTTTACAAAGTATATTCCGAAGTGTACAACGGGACGACGCTGGTCGATAATTTCGAGTCGCCGCTGGGGATCAGGTCGGTACGCTGGGACAAGGACAGCGGATTTTTCCTTAACGGACAGCATCTCTGGCTTCAGGGTACCAACGCCCATCAGGACCATGCGGGCTGGGGAGACGCCACCACGAACGGCGGCTCCTTCAGGGATGTAAAACTCATCAAGGATTGCGGCATGAATTTCATTCGCGGTTCCCACTATCCTCATGCTCCGGCGTTTTCAGACGCCTGCGATAGATACGGCATATGCCTATGGTCCGAGGCGCCTTTCTGGGCGCTCTTTAATGGAACCACGGGGTGGCAAAGCGGAGCGTATCCGGCGAACGCCACGGCCGGCGGCAAGGATGCGTTCGACGCGAATTGCATCGCCCAACTCAAGGAAATGATCCAGATTCACCGCAACCATCCCAGCGTAGTCGTTTGGAGTATGGGGAATGAGGTTTTTTTCACCAATGACCTGGTCCGAACGGTAAATTTGGTGAAACTGATGATCGCGGCGGCCCATGCCGAGGATTCGACCCACGCGGCGGGCATGGGCGGCGTGCAAAGCGGGACGACGTTGGACGCGCTATGCGATGTTGCGGGATTTAACGGCGATGGCGCGATAAATTACATTAATCCGGCCATGCCCAACCTGGTGGCGGAATATGGAAGCTGCGTTGAGAACCGGCCCGGCGCGTATACCGCGTGCTGGTTTCAATTACAGACGCAGAACGATAGTCCGATCCAATACGCGTGGCGATCCGGCGCGGTTCTGTGGTGCGCGTTTCACCATGGAAGCAACCTCGAGGGCTATAATAAATCCGGTCAAATGGGAATGATCGATCATGCCCGGTTGCCGCTTGAGCGCTGGTACTATTACCGCAACAAGTATCTCGGCATCGCGCCGCCGGTATGGCCCGTGGCCGGGACCGCCGCGAAACTCAAATTGACTACGGACAACGACACTATTACCGATGACGGCAGGAGCGATTGCCAGCTTATCGCGCTGGTGCAGGACGCCTCGGGCGCTTGGATAAGCAATCAGCCGGATATCACGCTTACCGACCGTAGCGGTATCGGGCTTTTTCCCGGAGGAACTTCGGTCGCCTTTACCGGCGGTGCAATTGACAAAGGCGTCCTCAACGGCCTCGCGGCGATAGAATACCGGTCGTATACCGCCGGCACGGCCATCATCGATGCGACGTCGTCGGGCCTGGCCGGGGCCTCGGTAACGATCGTTGTCAAGCATGTTTCGGACACCCTCGCAACCGGAGTTACCATCGTGACCCCGATGAATGAAAAACCTTGCGTTGAAAGTCATTTTATTAAAGCTATTGGAAACCGAATCGCGGTGCCCAATACTTTGCGGGGAAGGAAATGCATCGCCTCCGTCTTTAATCTGCAAGGTCGGTTGCTGTTTACCAAAACAATAACCGGGAAAAGCTTTATCGATTTGACTGAAAAGAATAAGTCCGGAATGGTCTATTTGGTCAAAATCCGGGTGCCGGGCTAGTATCGGTAATTATGAGGGGGAAAGAACCAATGTCGATTCAGAAAAAGCCCTTGGTCTGCAAATGGCTATCGCGCATTTCATTTCTTTGCATCAGCCTCATCGGTCTCTGCCTTGTCCCAAGCGCCCACGCCCAGACCTGGACCGCGTCGTCATGGATAAGTTATAACAACAGCGCGAACTTTCCCCTTTTCAGGAAAACATTCACGGTGAATAAGACTGTTGCAAGCGCCACCGCCTACGTATGCGGACTCGGGCTTCATGAGTTCCATTTGAACGGGCAAAAAGTCGGCAATAACGTGCAGGAACCGTTATGGACCGCCTACAACAAGAAATGCTTTTATGTTACCTATGATGTGACATCGCTGCTGACCCCGGGAAACAACGCCATGGGCGTCATGCTCGGCAATGGTTTTTATAATGTCGATGCCGCCGCAACCGGCAGCCGTTATTATAAGTATCAAGGCACGTACGGCCCTAAAAAAATGATCATGCAGCTGCTGATAAACTTTACCGACGGCACTAGCGCGACCGTCGTAACCGACGCTACCTGGCGCGTGGCGCCATCGCCTGTTACCTTTTCAAGCGTTTACGGCGGGGAAGATTATGACGCCCGGCTGGAGCAGGCCGGATGGGATAATACCGGCTTTACTGAGGGTTCGGGCTGGGTAGCCGCCACGGTCTGTTCGGGCCCGGGCGGCGCGCTCACTGCCCAGTACGGCCAGCCGATACAGGTCAGAAAAGTCTGGACGGCCGGAAAACCGACAGCGCTTACGGGAGGCGCTTACGAGTATAATCTGACCCAGAACATTGCCGGGGTTCCGGTGATCACCATACGCGGGAAAGCAGGTCAGACAGTCAAGCTCAGCTTCCGCGAGTTTTTAAGCTCATATACCTGGCAGTCGAATGCCACGACGTACTGCCAGTATACCTTGAAAGGCAGCGGCGCTGAAACATGGTCTCCCCGGTTCTTTTACTACGGCTTTCAGTATGTCAAGGTTGAAGGTGCTTCAACCGATACACTACAGACCGCCCTGCCCGCGATACTTTCCGTCCAGGGTAACGAGCAGAACTGCGTCACCCGCACCGGCGGTTTTTCGTGTTCCGACACCCTGTGGAACAAGATCCATTACATCATCGACAAAGCCATTGAAGGCAACATGCAGGCGGTGGCCACCGACTGCCCGCACCGCGAAAAACTGGGGTGGCTCGAAGAGTCGCACCTCATCGGCCCGTCGATCATGTACAACTATGGGGCGTCGGAGTTTTTCCGTAAGATATTCGACGACATGCACGACGCCCAATTAACAAACGGCATGGTCCCGGACATCGCGCCTGAATTTACGGTGTTCAGCGGCGGATACCGCGATTCGCCCGAATGGGGCAGCGCCATCGTTATCGGCCCGTGGGAGGCGTATCGGTTTTATGGGGACAAAACGCTTCTCAGCAGCCACTATGCGGACATGAAAGCCTATGTCAATTATCTTACCTCCAAGGCTTCCGGCAATCTGGTCGGTTACGGGCTCGGCGACTGGTACGGTATCGACGTTGCCGCCACTTTGCAATTAGTGGAATCCGCCGTTTATTACGATGATGTCATCATTATGCAGCAGGTAGCTACGCTTCTCGGCAATACGGCCGATGCTGCCGCCTGGGCAACGCTTGCGGCGAACATCAAGACGGCCTTTAATAGCAAGCTTTTTACCGCTTCGACAAACACCTATCTTACCGGCAATCAAACAACGTGCGGCATGCCGCTTGCGCTCGGTTTAGTCCCCGACAATAATAAAGCGGCGGTACTGGCCAAGCTTGTCGCGCGCGTCCAGTCGGACAATTACAGGATGCAGGTGGGAGAAATAGGTTTCAGGTTCGTGCTCAAGGCGCTTTCCGACAACAATCGATCCGATGTTATTGCGCAGATTGCCTCTCAAACGACGTCGCCGAGCTACGGATATCTGGCCAACTCGGGACGGACAACGCTTACCGAAAGCATGGCGGGAGACATTGCCAGTTCCCAATTTCACATGATGTACGGACATATCGAAGAATGGTTTTATTACGCGGCGCTCGGGATAGCGCCGAACTCACCCGGCTACGCGGAAATCCGCTTTCGGCCGGAAGTAGTTGGAACGCTTAAAAGCGCGTCGGGGTACGTGCAGACCAAGAACGGAAAGGCGTCCTCAAGCTGGACGTATGTGAATAAAATCTTCGACCAGGACATTTCCATTTCCCCGGGCGGCGCGGGGTTGGTTTATCTGCCGAGCATCGGTTCGGGCGTCGATAGCGCAATGGTGTACGTGGGCGCGACGGTTGTATGGAAAAACCGCGTTGCCGCGGGGAACGTGAGCGGCGTAACGTATGATTCAACCGTCAATAACTATCTTGTCTGGCATGTCGCCGCCGGTAATTACCATTTCAGACTAGGACCTCCTAACACGCCCGCTCCAACCGTGGGCGCCGTTTCGCCCGTCGCGGCGGGAAAAAGTTCCCGGTTCTCCTTCACCTGCCGGGGAGAAATAAAGTATGTTGACATTAATGAAGTTCAAAGCATCGGGATTTTTGATCTCATGGGAAGAACGGTTCGCGCGCTTTTCGTTAACCCGCAATCACGGGGGGTAACTTGGGACGGCAGGAATGCCGCCGGCGCGTCCGTTCCCTCGGGAATATATCTGGTAAATTGCAGGGGAAACGGCGAATATATGACGGTGAAAATTAATCTGTACGATCAATGAAACGATTTCATCGAAGATGTGGAGTTATCCCCATAGTTTCCATAATGCGGTCATCAGGGAATTAAAAGATACTTGCTCCCTTTGTAAATATAGACCCCGTTTTTCAACCCGCCGCCCATCGCGCGGGAATGCAATGACTTCGCGCTACCGACAACGCGTCCTTGAAGGGAATAGAGGCTATTGTCGGGAAAATGATCGTGTTGAGAGGAAATCCGGTTCACCTCCGGCATGGCAATCTGAACTGCCGGTTTGCCGAGCAGCCGTATCAAGGCCGTCGCCGCCCAGATAAATGAGCCGGTCCCATGGATGTCGCCGGTTGCTACGGTATGCTTGGTATAATTCGCGGAATCAGCGGCGGTATTTAGCCCGATACAGACATTCTTTATGCCATTCACGGTATCAAAATTGGAGACAAGGGCGATCCACCCCTTTTTAACCGCAACTTTGATAGTATCTCCCTGAAGCCAGCCATGGTCAAGGCCTGTTGTCAACGCGAAGGTAAACATGGCGGTACATGATGATTCAATAAAGGTCGTTTTATCATCGATGAGCTGGTGCCACATGCCGCTTGCATCCTGGTATTTATAAAGGGCGCTCATCTGATTCAAATACGAATTCATGATCGCCGCATAGCGGGGATGGCCCGTTGGAAGAACGGAAAGAAGTTCCGACATGGATGAAGCGGCCCAGCCGTTTCCGCGTCCCCAGTAGAAAAGCGCGTGATTGACATACGAATGATAATAGAGGCCATTGGTCTGTTGGAGAGAGTCGCCGTATCGCCAAAGCGTCCGGGCCGCGTTATCGATATACGTCATGGTGTTCGTTGACTTGTACGCCTGAGTTTGCAGGGACCCTATCATGTACATATCGTCAACCCAGAAACGCGAATACGTGGAAAGACTGTCGCTACGCGAATGCGCGGTTGAAAACTCGTCATCGGCGAGACGCGCTCCCACGGGCAGGAATTGCGCGTATTTGGTTTGACGGTACAGTTCGAAGGGCACGATACCGTGTACGTTCATGTCAACAGATCCGACCGGCGCAGTTTTGCCGGCGGCCAGATATGTCTTATACCGCTGAGAAACGGCATTAAGAAGCGTTGTGTCTTTTGTCGCTTCGGAAAATATACATATCCCGTAGTAAGCGCACGCTGAACCATAGTCCGTTGAGATCGCCGTATTTTTCTTTAAGAACCAGTTGCACATGATCCGGCCGTATTTTTTTGCCGAAGCAAGAACCGCGCTATCAGTAGGCGTTTGCGCAGCACTGTCCGCGACGTACATACTACCCGATAGAGCGCATAAAATGCAAAGTCGGTGAAATGAATTCATGGTGTGGATTAATCTCCTTGTTCACGATATAACCGTAGGAATGTTTTGCCGGTTAAAAATAAATCGGTTTTTAACGTAAATTAGCGGAAAAAGACTATATTTTCATTATTAATGGCGATAGGATCACGTATGTCTTGTTCGCTGATAATTCACTTAAGGCTCCGCCTTGGTGGATGGAAGCAGGATACCATGGGCGCTCTATCCATTCCCCAAATTACTTCCTTTATAAAAAACCCGCTCTTTCTTTTTGGTGAAGCAATGGCGGTTCTTTTAATCTTATCAACGTGTCCTTACGCTCAGAGCCCCTTCTGGGGCGATCAGGGCAATGGAACGTTTAAAAATCCTGTACTGTGGGCGGATTACAACAATCTCGATGTCATTCGCGAAGGTAATGATTTTTACATGATCGCCGCGTCGCATCATTTCATGGGCATGCCGGTCCTGCATTCCAAGGACATGGTGAACTGGACCCTGGTTTCGAGAATTTACCGTCGCCTTGACCTTAATCCGCGGTACAATACTCCCGGGCAGGGTTATCAATACGGGACCTGGGCACCCGCCATACGCTATAACGACGGGCGCTTCTACGTTTACGTATGTACACCAACCGAGGGTTTGATCATGTCCTCAGCCGCGGATGCCGCTGGATCGTGGGACCCTTGGTACATAGTTAAAGGCATTGCCGGATGGGAAGACCCCTGTCCTTTTTGGGACGATGTAGCCAATGCCAGGGGCGATGGGCCCAACGGCCGCAAAGCATATCTCATCCGCAGCAAACTGGGCGCCGGATCGCTTATCCTGCATACCATGAGCTGGGACGGTAAAACCCTGTTGGATGACGGACAAACCGTGGCGACGGGTTCGGGCCTTGAAGGCCCGAAACTGATGAAGCGAAACGGCTATTACTATATTTTCGCCCCTGAAGGTGGCATTGACAAAGGGTATCAAGTCGTTTTACGGTCGCAGGCCTTGAATGGACCCTACGTATCAAAGACTATTCTTGAACAAGGAAGCACGTCAACCAATGGCCCCCATCAAGGATCTTGGATCGATCTACAAAGCGGCGAATCCTGGTTTTACCATTTTCAGCAAAATAACGGTTGGGGAAGAATCGCGCACTTGCAGCCCGCGCGTTGGGGATCGGATAATTGGCCGGCCATAGGCGTTGATCTTGACGGTAACGGCATCGGCGAACCGGTCGCCCAGCCTCAGAAGCCCAATGTCGGCGCGACGTATGCGATACAAACTCCCCAGAGCTCCGACGAGTTTTCGTCTTCCGCGCCGTTAGGGCTTCAATGGCTATGGAACCATAATCCCGATTCCACGAAATGGTCGCTTACCGCTCGGCCAGGCTGGTTGCGTCTGACGGCGCGCCCACTGAGCGGTCAAAGCGGAACCAGCGGCACCGGAAGCGCGGTTAAATTTACCGAGGATAATATTATATTCGCCTATAATACGCTGGTGCAGCTTGCCATGGGACGGGTGTGTTCCGGGGTCGCCAAAATAAGCGTAGGGGGAATGATCGACGGGCAGCGCGCGGGATTGACGCTCTTCGGTGAGACATACGGCTGGATAGGCGCGGTGAAACAGGGTAGCGCGGTAAGCATCCGCGCCGACATAAACGGGACGAATACGTCCGGCCCGGCCCTCGCATCCGATACGGTGTTTCTGAAAGCCGCGGTGGACGCGAACTCGTGTATCAGCTTCGCCTATTCCCTCAACGGGGGCGCGTTTACGGCGCTTGGACGCACGGATCAGGCCGTAACGAGAACATGGTATGAAGGAATCAAGTTCGGCCTGTTCACCTATAACCTCAGCGCGGGCGTTTCGGGCGGGTATGTTGACGTCGATTATTTTCATTACACGTACGATGGCCCGCAATCAACGGTTTCCGTCAATAAACGGGAATTTGTTTACAGACAAGGGGCGGCGCGGGAGATCCGGGTGGCTTGGCCCTGCCGCGGAACGCCTTTTCTATTCACTGCGCCTCGGGAAGGCGGTTTACCTTTGTATTATACGGTCATAGGGAAACGCATGACGACGCCTCCCGTGTTCATTCTCCCTGTTAAGGCGCCGCCGCGATGATATTTTTATGGACGTTATCAAATCTAATCTGACCCTACAGGAACAAGACTTGGTTCTTTTCCTGGATACCCTCGGGGTTAAGCTGCCGGAACCCAAGCCCGGCAGATACGACGGTTATGTGACGATCTCCCTGGGTCAAGTGGCAGCATCGGTGTTTAAAAGCAACGACAACAAGACCGTACTTCTCGGGTATCGCCATAAGGGGACGATTTTCCCCCTCTCCATTCATTTTTTAACGGGTAAGAATGAAATACTTTTCGGACATTCGACGCTTTTACTCGATGCGCACGGCAACGATCCGTCAATAGCGCCCACGCTTAAAACGGCGATGGAACGATTTTTCGCGCAAGAGGGGACTAGCGTCTTGCGGAGGTTGGAGCCTTCCTGGGAAGGCGTTTTACTCAAGGGACAGGCCGATTGCCGGATCGTCTGGCATATGAAGCCGGCGATCGACGTGGCCATTAAGGCATGCAGGGAGGCTTTGGGAGAAGTTCCCGATATTCCGCTTTTTCCCAGCGTTTATTCGTATAATAATCCCTATGTCGAAAATTTACTTGAGGTAGGCCTTCCCGAGCTTTTCGGAGTAAAGCGCGCGCTCGTTTTAGGGACCGGCTCGGGTCTGGATGCGGTCTGCATCGCCATGAAATACAATATTTCCGTTGATGCAACGGACGTCAACCCCATGGCGATCGCCAATACGCGGGCGGCGGCCCGGCGCTGCGGCGTTGAGCGCCTTGTGCGGGCATATATAAGCGACGCTTATGAAAATATCCACGAAAAATTCGACGTAATTTTTTTCGAGGCGCCTTTGGCGACCGATGAAAACGATCAAGCGGATATCAACCGGTATGATTTTGAAGGGGCGCTCTTGCGCCGCGTTTTATCCGAACTTCCGAACTACCTCCTTCCTGAAGGCCGGATGTTTCTGATGTCGCGCCCCGACCTTTCCCCGTATATAACCTCCAAGGTTCTCCGCGTCAAGACGTGGCGGCTGTTTAAACCGCTGAGCAGCGTGGCCATTCATGAGATTCGGCTGAAAGAGTAACGATTAAAACCTTTGTTCCCTCATTACAGGTATTTATTTTTTAGTGGAGGTATTAAGCAAAATATGATGGATAACCCGGAAGCCTTTTCACGAATTCTCATTAAGGGGACATGACCAACCTATACGGTCAAACGCGGTAGCCATAGAAGCGAAGGTTATCGCGATGAGTTGACGCCGATACTAATCAAAGTATTGTCACTTTGGGGATTGAAAGAAAAGGATTATTGGCCCAGCGGTTAACCAAGTATTATATTTATTTACAAGTGCAACTAAATAGACAACTATGGAATATTTAATGTGCGGAAAGCAGGTTAAATAACATGCAAATTTTAAATTCAGTCAGATTAATGAAGTGTGAATTTCTGCATCTTTTCGTTATCGTAGCCATTTCTTTAAGTTTTGGCGCTCATTACCCATTCCCCCAAAATAAAGTAACATACGGGATAAAAGTAGTCGGCGATTCATCCGCTGATGTTCAAAACGTATATAACTCGTGGCTTTCCGGTTATTACCAGGAACAGGATACGCTTGCGCGGATCACTTGGGACAACGATTCACAGACAGCAAGCGAAGGAATCGGATACGGGATGCTTATCATGGTTTGCATGGATAACGCCCAGAACAATACACGACCCAAGTTTGACAAATTATGGCGCTATTACAAAAAATTTCGGGATTACAATGGCGTTATGAATTGGAAAATTGACAGGTTCTCAAGCATTGCCTACGACGGTCAAGGCGGCGCTACGGACGCCGATTTGGACGTCGCCGCCGCGCTTGTTTTGGCATATCGTCAATGGGGCGATACAATGTATTTTTCGGACGCACGGGATTTGATAGGCGCGATATGGCGGGTGGAAGTCAATTCGGACCGCTTTTTAGGGCCCGGTGATATGTGGGGTGGTGAACAAGATCCTTCTTATTTCAACACCGGAGCAATGGAACTGTTTAAGAGCGTCGATACAAACGATTGGTCGACGGTTATTAACAACTGCTATGATCTGTTGTATAAAATATGCGATACCGCTACAGGGCTCCCGCCGGACTGGTGCAATCAGGATGGAACTATCCCCTCGGGACAAGTGTTCGGTTGGGAGGCCATACGTGTGCCTTGGCGTATGGCTTGGGCATATTCCTGGTTTGGCCGGGAGGACGCGGCTAAAATTGACGATAAAATTGCAACCTGGATACGCCGGGCCACTGGAGACAGCCCATCGGCCATTAAGTCCCTCTATACACTTGAAGGCATCCCTCAGGGAGATGGCAATGCGGCCTATGCCGGAGGGCTTTCGTGCGCGGGTATGATCTCGGCTGATAATCAGGACTGGGTCAATGCCGGCTTGACGGCAACCAAAAATACACTTTCCAATACCTATTACAAAAAAACCCTTCAAGTACTCTACATGCTCCTCCTATCGGGAAATTTCCCCCTCATGACCGGTTCGGCCGCGTCTACGCATCAAACAATTCCGGTTGCCGCAAAACATCCTAGCCGAGACCGTCATCTGGGAATCACCGCTTTTGCCGCCGCCAGGCAATATGTCTCGCTTGCCGGAAAAAAAATGAAAGGCAGCGCATTCTTGGCCATGCAGCCCCTCATTCGCCTGCGATAGGTAGAGAAAAAGGAAACTATACCATGTCTACTCGACAAATTTTCTTGTTTACATGGTTTGTAACGATATCCCTTGTGCTGACGGCAAAAAATAGCAACTGTCAGGCACTGGCTCCGGGTTTTTACAGTTTGCAGAATGACACGTTTAATTATACTTTATTAGTGCCTGTCAATAGTCATCCGCAACAAAAATATCCTCTGGTTATGTATCTTCACGGCTATTCCTCGCACGTTGACCTGCCTTGGTTTAATGATGAAGTGCAACAGAAGGAACCGTGCTTTATTTTCAGTCTACAGTGCGACGATACCTGGGGGGAGTCAGCCTGGGGAGGAACTTACGATTTAGGGCAGGGAGTCTATCCGGACGATTTGCGGCCGACGATGGTATCGGCCCTGCGCATTATTGATTCACTGAAAAAGATGTATCAAATTGACACAAACAGAATCATCGTTTACGGCGGGTCAATGGGCGCCGAGGGCGTTTTCATGTTGTTGGCGAAAAAACCGACTATGTTTGCAGGAGCGGTAGCGGTTGCGGGTTATACACTGACGGTCGGGGCCAACCTGATGGCCAGGACCCCCTTTTGGATATTACACGGCGGTAGTGACATGTTCTGGGACGGTTCCCAAGAATTTGACCTGACGCAATCATCACGGGATATTTATGCCGCCATACTTGGGGTCGGGGGAAAGCGGGTTCGCTATACTGAATACGCGGGTCTGGACCATCAGTCCGTCTGGGGGCAAGTTGAACAGCAGACCGATATCATCACTTTTATGCTCGCTCAGAATAAAAATATTATTCATATGGCTCCTGACCCCGTTAAAAACCTAAAATGCCGGTTGGTTAATGCTATACCGATTCTCTCCTGGGACCCGCCATCCAACACTTCATCGGCGGATAAACGGATCTGGTATTACAGAATTTTCAGGAACAACCAATTGGTCGTTACTCAGGATAATAACATGTATTCGCAGGGGGACACAACTGGCATTCCGGATTCCGGCTATACGTATACAATGACTGCCGTAAATATCACTTTCAATGAATCGGCCCTATCCGATTCCGTGGTGTTGACCACCCGCGTAAATCCCCTAGAAAATAGAACTATCGTACGGCCGTTTTCGGCCCATATCTCCGTGAAACCCGGAGGCTCGAGGATCGTGGTGACCTTGATTGTTAAAAATGCAGGTTTGTATTCTGTTTTAATATACAGTTCAAACGGAAAGATGGTTCATAGTGAAAAGAGTCGCTACTATACTCCCGGTTGCCATAGTATATCGTGGAATACCTATGGGGCAGCTTGCGGATTATTTATTGCGGAAATCAGGACACCATCGCTTGTCAAAATAATCAGATTTGTCCTTAAATAACATGCAAATTTTAAATTCAGCCAGATTAATGAAGTGTGAATTTCTACACCTTTTCGTTATCGTAGCTATTTCTTTAAGTTTTGGCGCTCATTACCCATTTCCCCAAAATAAAGTAACATACGGGATAAAAGTAGTCGGCGATTCATCCGCTGATGTTCAAAACGTATATAACTCGTGGCTTTCCGGTTATTACCAGGAACAGGATACGCTTGCGCGGATCACTTGGGACAACGATTCACAGACAGCAAGCGAAGGAATCGGATACGGGATGCTTATCATGGTTTGCATGGATAACGCCCAGAACAATACACGACCCAAGTTTGACAAATTATGGCGCTATTACAAAAAATTCCGGGATTACAATGGCGTTATGAATTGGAAAATTGACATAATCAGGACTGGGTCAATGCCGGCTTGACGGCAACCAAAAATACACTTTCCAATACCTATTACAAAAAAACCCTTCAAGTACTCTACATGCTCCTCCTATCTGGGAATTTCCCCCTCATGACCGATTCGGCCGCGTCTACGCGTCAAATAACTCCGGTTGCCGTAAAATACCATAGCCAAGACCGTCAGCTGGTAATCACCTCTTTTGCCGCCGCGAGGCAATATGTCTCACTTGCCGGAAAAAAAATGAAAGACAGCGCCCTCGTTCGCCTGCGATAGGTAGATGTGATTATCAGTTTTTTTTCCTTAATGTGATGCCCGTCACAGAAAACTATCGCGGTCCCAGTATATCTTTTAGAAACTGTTCATATGAACAGTATAGTTACTATCCCGAATGTGTCCAACCGCGAATATAACCGTATATACGCCCCAATGAACATACGTGAGTATGACCAGGTTCGCCTAGGAGCAAAATGCGGTAGTGATGAGGATTGTTGCGTTTATCGAGGAAAAAACGCTTATTGAAAAGATCCTTCGTCACTGCAACTTTTGGAGAATCCGAAAACCGCACCCGACTCCAAAGCTTCCCCATACAAATAACGTATCCTACCTGTACCAATCGACCGCGCAACGCCTGACCACAATTTTTTGAATGAAATTGCGTGTGAAATATCCAATGGATTCTCAAGCTTGCCCTAAAGCCACAAGCCTTTATTTTTTATTTTGACAAAAGTGCCCCCAAACTACTATATTGTTCGCGAATGCCTTCTAGGGAAAGGAGGTTAAAACTGATAAAAGAATGGGAAATTATGGATTGTGTAAAGGAAGAAGAAATGAAAAGCTAATTGCTCGTTAAGGACCTTTTTTATTATCTCGCGCGCTCCCTAAACTATAATTTCCTGTCGGCTTAAGCTACAGAGGCTATTTAGGCGCAGGTGCTTTGCAATGTTGCCTAGCCGCAACCGCTGCCGATAAAAAGAAGTCCCGGTCAACGGAAAATTAATCACCGAATAATAATCCTATATACTGCCTGAATAAACGGAGCGATGTTTTCGTGTTTTTATGCATTAAGCTGATAAAATAAAATCGTATGCGTTAATGTGAAGCATTTATCAGGAATCTCAAATTAATTGAAATATTTATTACCCTATTACCGTAAATTAAACAATCTGATTTTTCCGATACTACTACTATTTGGAACTTCGATATTTTATGTGGTATTATCATTTGCGCATCCATGGATATATAAAATTGTTTTTGAAAATCTTATTCCAACCTATGATAAAGATTTGCTGGTACAGATTATTATGTGCTTATTCAGTATAGGAATTTTAAACATATTCTCAAACGTTTTAATTGAAACCTTGACAACTTATATTAGAACGGAAACCATTAACCTGATAAGAATAGAAGTAACGGGGAATTTATTGGCATACCAATATTCCTATTTTCAAAAAAATCAACCCGGGGAAATTATACAACGGCTTATTCCGGAAGTTGACGGGATAGGTACAATGGTCGCCGAGTCGGTTAAAGTAGCGTCCTATTTTATTCAAATAGTATTGTTGCTTTTCATGATTTTAATAATAAACTTTACCATGTTTATCATAAGCGCGGTTGTGTTGTTTTTTTATTCGGTATGGTTTCGGTTTTATAGAAAACCCATAGCCGCATTTGATGAACGTCTTAAAAAACATAATGGCGAATTATACGATATTTTTGCCGAGCTATTTGAAAATGTTAAAAACATAAAATTATTTAACCTGCACAGGGTGAAAATCGACGTTGTAAAAAATAAACTCAATCTAATTGAGAGGGACACGATAAAAAACAGCATCATCCAATCGGCGTTTGGATTCGGAGGGACGATTTTTCCCGTTGCGATTCTAATTATCACGGGCTTTTGCTTTCATGAAATATTGAAAGAAAAAATGTCAATCGGCTATTATCTCGTATTTACGGCGTTACTAGTAACTCTCGCCTGGCCGATTGAGGTTCTTTTAGGGTTCGGCAGGCATTTACAAACAGGTATTGTTTCGGCCAAACGAATTCAGGCCATTCTAACAAACGATATAGAAAAATCAGGAAGCCGTAAATTTGACTCTTTTACATCGGAAATCCGGATGGAAACCGTTTCGTTCTCTTATGGCGATACCAAAGTGCTTAAAAATATGAGTATCACGGTAAAAAAAGGACAGAATGTCGCCATCGTCGGAGGATCCGGGTCGGGTAAAACAACAATCGCTCATTTATTAGTTCGACTCTACGAACCCGCGCAAGGAAGAATCAGCATCGACGGCATTCCGCTTTCGTCCTTTGACTTGGTTTCCCTGAGAAATAAAATCGGACTGCTCTCGCAGGATGTGTTTATCTTTAATGGTACTGTTGGGGAAAATATCAATCCGAATGGAGTTCTGGCTGCGAAAGAAGTTGAAGCAACGTTGTTTAAAGCGCAAATACCCGGATTTGCTAGCAAGCTTGATTACTGCGTGGGCGAACGAGGACAAAAATTATCGGGGGGTGAACGCCAGCGGTTGTCCGTTGCCCGTTTGCTCGGTAGAAAATGTGAAATTATTATTCTCGATGAAGCAACTTCCAATATTGATCCGCGAACGACGCAAGAATTGTTGAAAACGTTTAGTGATATTCAAAAAGAAAATCCGCAGATAACATTTATAACGATTACCCATAATCTGGTAAATTTATACGCTATGGATAAAATATATTTTTTGGAAAACGGGTCTATTGCTGCCCAGGGAAGCTGCACGGATTTAATAAAGGGCAATCAATCCTTTCGAGAGCTATTTAACGTACACGCATAACCTTGGAAGAGAAAATGAATAAATTTAATAAAAATGCATTTATCTTTGAATTATTACTTGCGATAATTACATTTTTAATGCTCGGCGTCATGATGTTGTTCCTGATTGTAATAATTATCATGCCGATAAGTAATTATCATCATGCACAAGGCTATGTTGAGTATAAAAAACAGTACAAACTCGATTCTCAAATTGAAGGTGTTATCGAAAATGTCTATAAAGAAAATAATGCAGCCGTGACAAAAGGTGATCCAATTTTCAAGTATTCATCTGAAAAAAACCAACAGGAAATAGCCGCTTTGGAATATAAGGAATCGTTTTTATTTAATGAGCTGAAAACGATGAACAAATTACATACACTTGGCGTTATTCAAAGTACTGAAATAGATAAAAAGAAATTAGAAATTGATGAATTAGACGTTAGAAAGGAATATTTAAAAAGAAACGTTATTTACTCGCCGATTTCAGGCAAAATTTACTTTAAAATATTACCGGAGTATATTAAAGGCACCTATATTGAAAAGGGGCAGGAACTTGCGATTATTTACACCGAGGATGATAAACATATAAGAATATCTTTCCCAAACGCCTATGCCGACCGTTTCAAATTGGGAAGCAACGTTCTTATCAAATATAAAGATCCGCGCACCTTTATAGTACAGAAAATGCGCGGACTTATTTATATGTCTTTTATTAATCAAAAAGCGAACACTATCGAGCTTTATTGTGAGATTACAAAAGGAAGGGAATATCTGCGATTGTTTAACCCCTCCACCATAGTCAATGCTTCGATTATAATAAATAATAGCAGCATATACGAAGATTTGTTAGGCGTTCCTCTCAATCCCGAGATACAAAATATTATCCTAAAAAATCCGCTGTATGAAAAAATTAAAGATCATATTTAATTTGCTCGGCATTATTCTGGTCAGCATACGGGGAAATGCGGCTGAGAATTGCGGCTCCGATACAGTCGCATTGCAAAATGTGTATAAAATTCTAATTCCCATAGTAATAAAAAAGGATTTTGAGCGAATTCAGTATCTTCGGTCTCAACAGGCGCTTTTGGAAATAGAAAAGGAAAAACTCGATAAAAAACGATTGTTTTCATTCAGTCCATCGATCATTATGTCAAGGAATAAACAAATAAGTACAATCTATAACGGCTCTCTGAATGTGAACGAATTTATCGTTGATTTCAGCGCCAATCCGTTTGATAACGAATACGGCAATTATATTCGTTTCCTAGCGCCGATAGTTAATACCCGCAAGAATAAAATAGAAATTTTAGGCGATATTCTTAATTTTGAAATGCAAAAATCATCCACTGAGATTGAAATGACGGTATTTGGCGAGCTGCAAAATATGCTCGTATACCTTATAGCGTTGAAGAAAATTAAGGATGAAATTGATTTGCGAAATATTTTGTCGATAAAAACATCCGATATATTGGTGAATCTCAAGCACCTGAATAATAGCGGTATTATCGCGGAACGGGCGCTTAGCAGCATCACTTTTTTCTATGAAAACAATATACTATCAATTGATATATTAAACAAAAGATTCGCCATTGCGGAAAATCGTTTGATGGACGAATATTTTGTTAACGATGAAGAAATACATAGGGCGTATGATAAACTTTCGGATATTTTAAAATATATCGAACGAAATGAAAATAGAGAGTTCGTGGATAAAAGTACCTATGCGGAACGCATGACTGTGCTTGACAATAGGATATTGGAAAAGAACATCGCCCTGAACACAAACGCCGAATATAGCCTTTCGATGGGACCAATAATAAACGGCACCGGAATAAAAGACGTGTATGCGGGAATTGCAACGGAGTTGACTGTGGAGCTTTTCCCCAAAAAAATTAATAAAAAGTATAAAGAATACGCCAAAACCGATTCCATACAAAGAAAAAATGTCCGTAAAGGAACAATTGATATTTCCTTAAAAAAGCATATCGCCTATGCGGAAGGCATCGTTAAAAATTGTATTGAAGAGATTAGCCTTGGTAATATAAGTTCGATGTATTTTTTGACGGAATTATTAAATGAGATATTAAATCAACAAATTAACCTTTCGTCTTTATATTATGAAGAAATCGAATCAACAATACTTTCTTATAAAAAAATTGAAAATTTCGGTATAGCGCCTTTATATCGAAAGCTTATCGAGCGATAATATGTTTAAATACCTTTTTTATTTAAAATATCTACGATTTGCTTTTGTATCTACAGTCCTTATCGTATTGATTACTTTGACCATCCCTTTCGAAATCGCGGTTGAACCCGGTCTTGGTAAAATGCTCTATGAAAAAATATTCGTTACACTTGATGTTTACTTACTGTATAAATACTTAGGTATTCAAACAATCCTTCTTGGCTTCGGTTGCATATTTACTTTATTGTTTACTTTGCATCAAACGAAAATTACGATATCTATTTCAAATGCGATAAAAGAAAAAATGTTGATGAATTTATTTCATGCGAAAATGGGATTTTATTATATTTATGATACCGGTTTTTTAATTAAGCGGATTGTTGAGGATTCTCAAGCAATCGCGGTCGGTATTTCATCAATTATAACTATTTTTTGTAATGTTCTGATTATTACATGCATTGGGACAGTCTTGTATATAATTAAAGACTGGATTTGTTACGTTTACTGCGTTTTGCTGGCCATATCGATTTTATGGATACCGATCTGGCTTAAACCAATTTATATCTATAATTTAAAAATCGGCGAATTATATTCTAACATGTATAGTCAATACTGGGAAATATTACCGGGTATTAAAGAAATTAAAACAAATAATTTGTATCATTCTGTAAATAAGAAGATGTGTGAATTATCAAAGAATTTAAAACGAGACAATATAATTATCACGATACTGTATGCTCTCATGCATCAACTGTCGTTTTTTTTTCCGATGGCCGGGTACACCGCATTTCTCATTATCGGACTCGTGAAAATTGAAAACGGCGAATTTACGATCGGATTGCTGCTTGGTCTGTTCAGTATTCTTTGGGGAATATACCAGCCTGTGCAAACAATATTCGGATCAATAGATTCGGTGCAATCAGGAATGACCGCGGTAAAAAGAATAGCTGTCTTAAAAAATGCGACTCAGGAAAAAACAGGGAAAAAGCGATTCGTTGAATTTAAGGATTCCATTGAATTTAAAAGTGTGACATTTAGTTATAATGGAAAAAACAATGTTGTGGAAAATATTGACCTTGCAATATATAAGGGCCGAAAAGTCGCGCTTGTCGGTACGACCGGATCAGGAAAGTCAACTCTCATTAACTTATTGCTTAATCTTTTTGATGATTATTCCGGAGAAATATCAATTGACGGAGTGCGTTTGCATGATTATTCAATAAAATCACTCAGGGACAAAATCGTTTTGATAACGCAAGATGTTCATATTTTTAAAGATACCATCAGGAACAATATCGATATGCGGAGCCAATTGACCGATGACGAGATTGTTGATATTCTTTTAAAGGTCAATCTTCATGAACTGGTCGCATCGCTTCCAAAAGGTATTGATACGAAAATAGGCGAAGAAGGCGTTAATCTATCCGGAGGAGAAAAACAGCGTATTTCAATTGCACGATGTTTTGCCGCTCATCCACAGATTGTAGTGCTCGATGAAATCACCTCGTCCCTTGATCCAGAAAACGAACGGCGATTGATTGCCGAAATAGAGAATTACGCCGTTGATAAGACTTTAATTTCAATTTCGCATAAGTTATCCACCATTAAAAATTATGATGAAATTCACGTCATAAAAAAAGGAAGAATTGTGGAAAAAGGGACTCATGATGAATTGTTGCGGAAAAATAGTGAATATTGTTCTTTGTTTAACCTTGCTTAGGTAGGAATTTGCCGGCATTTTATTAAAGGTCAATTGATTAATTGAATCATGAATAAACGGTTGTCGCATTCAAGGATGAATTACTTGCTTCATATTCCAAAGGAATATGAAAAAAATAAAAACTGGAAATGGCCGATGATTGTTTTTTTACACGGTTTAGCCGAACGAGGAAATAATTTACAAAAAATTATCCGGGTCGGTTTACCAAAGCAAGTACAATCAATGACAGGGTTTCCATTTATTGTCCTCTCTCCCCAATGTCCATTCCGGACGTATTGGGACAGAGAAAATCAAGCGATTGCTTTAAAAGAGATAATCGACTCAGTTATTAGAAATTATCAAATTGATGAAAGCCGACTCTATTTAACCGGGTATAGCATGGGAGGATACGGTACGTGGTATACAGCGGCCTTCTATCCAGATATATTTGCCGCTATAGCACCAATATGCGGGGGCGGGAATCCTACTATGATGAATAAATTATCATATATGCCAACATGGGTTTTTCACGCTGAAAATGATACGGTAGTATCCATAAAAAAAGCTCATCGTATGATTGACGCATTAATTAAAGCCGGAAATAAATCGGTCACCTATACTTTTTACTCGTCTCTTGGACATCATTGCTGGGCCGAGACCTATTCGAATATGGAATTGTACAAATGGTTTTTAAAATATAATAAAGAGAACAAAATGAATGCCGATGCCGATACTCTCGCTTCTCAAAAACAAATTATTGACATGGATGTCGAACAATGAAAAAGATTCTTGATTTTTCATTGCAGGATGATATCAAAATATATACACATCATTCAATACCATTATCGGTTCTATCAATCGATAAGAATTATATTCCATGGCTTAATGAGCATTTTGTTCAGCTTTATAGTTATATTGATCGTGAAGGGGTATTTCGCATTGATTATACCGAATATTATCGACATTATCGAGAAGTAATGGATGTTATTGAAATCAGCTATGAAAAAGCGGCCTCCATAGGTACAATTATCGACTTTGTCTTTAATGCGATAAATAGAAATTTGTATGTCAATCTTATTGTTGATGAATATTACTTAAAAAACAAAGGCGCGTTTAAGCAATTTCATTATGTGCGACAGTTATTGATAAATGGATATGACAAAAACGGCAGTATCTTTTACGGCATGGGCTACACCAAATATGTCGATACTTCTCTGAAGGGAGGATCGGGTTATGACAAACTCGCCCAGGAAGAAATATCATTTAGCGATCTGAAAATTGCCTATGACGAGGGCAGAAATTATTATAAAGGCCCACTACCTCAATACCTGTTGCTATTAGGAAGAAAATCTAATGCTCATGACTACCTTTTTAATGCAGGTCGTTTTATCAATCGATTGGATGGCTATATAAACAGCAAAGGGTTTCATGAATATCAATTGGCAATTGGTCAAAACGTTTACGCCGATTTGGCGGAACATATAACTGGAATGATTTATAATTTGGACAAAGTCGACTCCAGAGCTTTTTTTATACTTCACGAACATAAAAAGCGACTTGCGAAATCTATTGATTTTATTTCTGAGAAATATAATCTATCTATGAATACAATGGGCCCTTTGTTGGCCGCGTATAACTCGATTATTGTAAAAAAGGCGCAAATGCTTTTTTATCAATTCTTACGCTATGAATATAAAGCATTTAAAACCAGGGATTACGACGACGATGGCAAATTATTGCCGTTGGATAGGGAGAGCAAGGAGGGAAAAGCGAAAATCAATGATTTAAATAAAATAATGGAATCGATTAAAAAATATACCTCGCAGGAAAAATCAATTACCTTGGCGATTGTGAACGAATTAAAACAACACTTTAAAATCATATAACATAAGGAGATTTGCAATGGATAAAATTGAAATCGCGGTCAAATTGAAGGAAATAATAGCAGAAGTAAAAGGTAATGGATTTAACACGGATTCAATTAACGATGCAACGAATCTCATTAAGGAAGTGGGTATAGATTCATTGCAATTGATTAATCTAATATTGTCCATTGAAGACGAATTTGAAGTTGAGATTGATTTTGAAACATTTGATATTGCTCACTTGGATAAATTCGGCATTTTTTGCGAGTTTGTTTTAAAATGTCATGACAATAAAAATATAATCGAAGACAGTAATGATGCATTATTTAATGAATTGACATGTAATAGCAATTAGAATAGCTGTCGGGGCGAATGCATGCCACAATATTGCTATCGCGTAATTCAGTTGATGGCAATAATACCATTGTACAAATAATGAAACGACTTTTAGAAAAGAATACCATGGTAAATAAAATATATTTGGGAAATTTTAATGCCGAGGCATTATGGGCGGATGACGTTCATGTTAAGCTGCCGGAAATAACGGATGCCAACATTGCTAAAATAATATTGTCAATGGATGAATTGTTGTTCCCAATATGCACTTCTAATGATATATTGCTAACACGCTATGCGATACAAAAATGTCAAAAACAATATCTTGATTCTATTGCATATAATGTCGTCAGCAATACGGAATCTATCGACAAAGACTATTCAACAAAAAGCACGTTAATTTCGTTGCTTTTATCTCAAATAAGTTTTGAGCGATTTAAATCGTATTTTAGCAAAGACAGACACTTGTCACCCTATGCCCACATTCCGGATATGGATCAGTTATGTAATTCCTATAATATTACCTACAATGGTCCTGCTATCGACGTTGTTAAAAAAGTCAACTCGAAAATATATTCCCATGAAATCCATGGCAGTCTCGGCCTAAAAAGTCATAGCATAAAAGTAACAACGATAGCGGAAATGGAAAATGCGGCTTCATATTTTAACAATCGGCAATTTATAATTAAATATCCATTCGGCGTATCCGGAAAAGGAAATGTTTTAATTACATCGGAAAGAATGTTTAAAAGAATTCTAAAGCACTGTTCTCAACAAGTTACGGAAGGGAAGCAGCTAGAATTGCTTGTTGAGCCATTTCTTGATAAAATTCTCGATTTTTCCTGTCATATGAATATAGAGAGTGATGGAAAAGCGACAATTCTTTCACTGCAAAAAATGGATAATAATAAATTCGCCTATTTGGGGTCGAGTTGCGCCAGCTCTGAAATGTATGCCGACTTGGAGGAAAAAGGATACTTTTCCCTAATGCGTTCCGTTGCTCAAAGGCTTTATTCAGATGGATATTTTGGGAAAGTCTGCGTCGATTCAATGATGCTTAAAGACCAAACGATTGTTCCAATTGTTGAAATAAACGCACGAAAATCAATGGGCTTGATAAATCACTACATTAATACGTATCTTGGAAAATATAATCTTAATAGTTATCTTCGTTATTATTCATTAGGAATAAAAAAAACATTTTGCTATGAAACACTGCTAAATAACATGGAACTGGAAAACCTATTATTCAAAACTGATGAAAAACCGGGGATTTTGCCCCTTTCTTCAAACGCAATGACTGTTAATCGAGATGCAGATGTCGATAATGAAGATAAAACAATAAATTATATGGGACGTTTATATGTTTCAATTGGGGCGCATGATATGCGCACGAAGATTGATCTGTCGCAACGATTTAACGCTCTCCTTGCTAATATGGGAGTAACTATTTACAATTAGTGTCTCCACTTCAAAGAGACATATATCGGATAGACTGATGTATTCCTTTGACGGTTCAATGAAAACAATCTGAAAGAGATGATGGCATGGATAAAAATAAAATCACGATTTTATGCTCAGGAGTAGCGCTAGGTGTCTATATACCGGGTATATCATTGAATTATCAATTAACTAAAATGGGCTATAAAACCGAAGTTGTCGTATTGGAAAACCTAATTAAAGACGACATAAAGGGAAAATTAGGCGATACAAAAAAGGCGTTTCATGATAATTTTAGGCTTGCGCAAATGGGACAAAAGATGGCTCGTGGCATTGATCCGAGTTTAGATCAAAACAAGCTTGAGTATCTTTTTAGTCAATGGAGATATAACGGCGAAAATCATTTTGTCGTTTTATCAGGTTTTTGGATTTCCATTTTAGAAAAATACAAGAAATTAATCAAATCAGACTCGTGTAAAATTGATATCGTCCACATGGATTCCGTAGCGTCTCCTTCGTGGAAAAGCTTTGCAGGAACAATAAAAGCTACTCGCACATTGTATCTGTTTGAGTATGAGAAAAATAAACTTCATTATCATTTAAAAGTAACATCACAGAGACCGATTGCCTTTGAGCAACGGGAAAACCGATTTCTTATTCACGGTGGCGGATGGGGAATGGGTACGTATAAGAGTAAAATAAAACAATGCGAGCAGCGTGGACAGTTATTGGACGTAATGGCATATTATGAAAATGAGCTGCCTACCGAAAAAACATCAAATCGGTTTTTTATGGTAGATCCTCATTGGAATCCCTGGATTAAAAATAATTCTAATGAACATACTTTCCCACCTATGGCGCATGTCATTGATGCCAAGAACCCCCATTACACAAACCGCCCCGAATATCATGAGCTTTTTTATATCGGAGCCCAAAACAAGGCAATTATCAGCAAACCAGGGGGCTCAACGTTAATTGACTCTTTCGCTTCCGCAACGCCAATAGTTTTTATTGATCCTTTTGGCCCACATGAAAGCTACAATGCGGCGTTATGGGAAGATCTCGGTTTTGGTCTCAGCTACGAAAAATGGGAAAAAGCCGATTTTTCAGATAAAATACTTTTTAACTGCTATAATAATATTTTAAAGGCCTATGATACAGTTCCTGATTTTATGGAAAATTATTCCTGATATATTTTGGATGCCGCTTCAAATTTAAACTTTCCACCTATTCAAGGAAATACTCGTGCAACCCCAAACCGACGTGATTTTTGACGGAGCCCATTTTAGCAGAATTAAAAGAACCATACGAAACATGGCTGTTGGTAAAAGGGAATCCGATAAAAATAATTTACAGATGTTTAAAACTCCTGATGAAGTTGGAATACAACTTACCAATAAATGCAATTTGCGATGCAAAACATGTTTTCAGTGGAATGAAGAAGGCTTTTTCAACAACTATTCAAATGACGACAAAAACGATGAAATACCTCTTGATATTATCAAACGCATTTTGGAAGAAACAAAAGAGAATAAATCAAATTTGTATTTATGGGGAGGCGAACCGTTATCTTACGGACAACTGGATGAATTATCATATGTCCTTGAAATGGACCCTCGATGGACTGTTTTTTGCACAAATGGCGTGAATATCGGTAATAAAATTGAGTCCATTGTACGAATCTCAAAATCACTTGCTTTGCTTATAAGCCTCGATGGCTTTCAAGAAGAAAATGACGTCGTTCGAGGGAATGGTGTTTTCAACAAAGTTTTGAGCAATATAGAGACGCTTATACAATTGCAAAAAGAGGGAAAATATAAAGGAGAAGTATCAGTCAATTGCGTAATAAGCGAACCCATGATTGGAAAACTGTTTGATTTCGCTTCGATGATGGAAATAAAAGGGATTAATACGCTGTATTTATGCTTTCCCTGGTATCTTCCACAAAAAACATCGGAGAAAATGGACTTGTTTTTTAAGGAACATTTTTCCTGGTTACATAATATTGACAAAGAAACGCCAAGTTGGCATTCCTATAAATATCAATTGGATCCTAAAAAGTATCTGAACCTAATTACCGATCTTACAAACATCAATAATAAAAAATGGGCTATTCGAATTCGCTATCAACCCGCGTTAGAATCCGATGAAATAGTGGATTTTCTAACTGGAAAAGAAAAAACAGCTCAAAATCGTAAAAAATGCATCGGACTATTCAATCGAATGAATGTCTTGCCTAATGGGAAAGTAACTGTCTGCAAGATGTATCCGGAGTTTGAAGTAGGTGATCTCAATACCGAAAGCGTCAAAGATATTTGGAACGGAAATAAATTTAAAAAAGTCCGGGAAATATTGAACGGCCGATTAATGCCGGTATGTTCAAAATGTATTTTACTATACCTTCATGGAGTATAAGCAAAGTGGAGAGAAGGATCTACAAGAAAAACCATGGAAAAGAAACTTCGTTTAGGGATTATAGGATGCGCTAAAATTGTTGAAAATGCAATAATTAATCCATCAAAGTATATCGATGCGGTGGAACTTTATGCAATAGCGAGTAGAGATCCCGAGAATGCACGAAGATTTTCAAATAAATATTCAATCAAAGTTCCTCTTCAGTCATATCAAGAGATCCTTGACGATCCGAATGTTGATTTTGTGTACATCGCTCTTCCCAATACTATGCATAGTGAATGGGCCATGAAAGCCGCGGCGGCAAAAAAACATGTTCTTGTAGAAAAACCTTTATGCGTCGATGCAAAAGAAATCGGTGTGCTCAAGGATATTTGCGATAAAAACGGTGTTTATTTAATGGAAGGATTAATGGTACAACACCATCCCTGGCAAAAAGAAATCAGTAAAATTATTGAGAACAAACTATATGGTACGCTGAGAAAAATACATACGCATATTAGTTTTACGCCTAAATATGATCTGGCTAAAAACTATCGGAGTGATCCTGAAAAAGGGGGTGGATCTTTTTACGATTTGTCGCCATATTGGCTACAATTTTTACAGACAATAAAAGACATAAAAAATGTGCCCTATGATGGAATATCTTTATTTGACGGTCCTAACAATTGTGATATGACATTTAAGGCGTCTTTAACCTTTTCAGATGGATTGGCTTCTACACTCGAAACCTCTTTTGAAAAACCATACGAAGCAACTCATGCGTTGTATTTTGATACCGCAACACTAACCATTAAGGATATGTTCAGATCAAATATCGGGCAATTTAAAATAGCTTTAGCAATTGAAAATCATCATACTAAGAAGATGGAAATAAAATATTTCCCTCCATCTAATTATTATGAAAATCAACTACTTTATTTTATTGAGGTTATTCGTGATAAAAAACCAAATATTCCTTTGGAACAATCCATGGAACGCATAGCCCTTATGGGTAAAATATACAAACAAGCTTATAATAAATTTAAAATGGGAAAAAAATATCATGCGCTTTAGTATAGTAATTCCGACCTTCAACAGCAAGGTCTCATTAAATAACACTCTTGAAGCCCTTAACTACCAGTCGGGATATGAAACAACCGACTATGAAGTTGTCGTATCCGACGACGGGTCAATGGATGGAACCTATGAATACATTAAAAATACCCCAAAAAATTATACCTTAAAATACATCTATTTAGATCGTTGCCCTCAGTCATGCCGCTCAAGAACCAGAAATGAAGGGCGTAAAGCGGCTCATGGTGAAATAATTATTTACCTCGATTCCGATATGATAGTTAAACGCAATTTTCTATCGGAAGTCGATCGATATTTTTCATTTAACGATAGGTTCGTATTGCTTGGCACTAGAATAATGATCGATACCCCTATTAATTTTAAAGATATAAAATCCCAGAAAGTTTTTGAATTGTACCGGTTCGAACCAAAGCGTTATGACATTTTAGAATTTCGGCATTATTTATACGAACAATACTCATATAATGCAAATGCAATTTTATTCCCATGGATGCAAGTCTATAGCTGTAATATCATAGTTGCGAAAAAATGGCTGGATGAGGTGGGCGGATTTGATGAAAATTTAGTAAAGTGGGGAATGGAAGATGTGGAATTCGGCTATACGCTTTTCAAACACGGCTTGAAAATAGCCATAAATACGAAACTTGAAGGATTACACCAGAACCACGGCGCCCGAAACGACCTGATTATTGAATTGAGTAAAGTGAAGGCATATGATAATAATATTGATTATTTCCTTAAAAAACATCCGGAAGGATTAACCGTTCGCAGCACTATTGCGCATAAATTTTTAAAGGGAGAGATCCCAATGCATAGATTCAATTTAAGCTTCCCTAAAAAAAACATATATCTTTCGTATGAAAACGGAAAAAATATCGACGACCTTAAAATGGAAACTATGCATTATGTAAATAGTGAGGGATTTAACATCGTGCTTGAGGACTTTAAAGAAGATGCGAATTTAGACCTATGGATACAAAGCTTGGGAAAAACCAAAAGCATCGTACGATATTTTCCGCAATCAAGGCGATTAAACGTTAAGGAGTTCGGCGTATTTCTTGATGAAGAACGGAAAAGACAACGGACGCGCGATTTGAAAAAGCATTCGTCGTCGGCTCTTCTCCAAACCGCCGATATCGGTTCCCGATAATCGCCAGACCGTATCGGAGGAATGCGTGCATTAATGCCGTTTGTTGAGCTGCGATAAACGCGTTGTGTTAAACCGAGTGCATTCTATCGATTAAGGAAAAAAATGACCGGCAAATTTCCCTTGCCCACGGCGGCGATTATAGATCCGGTAAATAGATGCAATTTAAATTGTCATCTTTGCCCGACGGGCCAAAAAAAATTGAACTATCCGCAATCTTTTATGAGTTTTGAAACTTATAAAATAATTCTAGGAAAATTCCCGGAATTAAAATCGCTTGATCTCTATAACTGGGGTGAGCCGTTTTTGAATCCGGAAATATTCGACATGATTCAATATGCAAAAGATAAAAATATATTTGTGAAGATGCATACCAATTTATCCTTGAAAAAGGATGATGAATTTATTATTTCTCTTGTTAAACATGGCCCGCATTGGTTGGTTATTTCCTTGGATGGCGCTTCCCAGGAAAGCTATTCTCGGTTTAGGGTGCACGGTAATTATGAACTTGTCATCGACAATATTAATAAAATAAAACGCCTTCAGAACCTAAACAATGCACCTCGCATGGTAATTATATGGAAATATTTGGTCAATGTATATAATGAACATGAAATGGCTCGGGCGCAAGCCATCGCGAAGGAACTCGGGGTCCGGATACGCTTCGTTCCCATGTCGCTGGGGGATGATATGATTGATATCATCCCCCATGAGAGCCTTGATGAAAGAAAAAAACAATGGCTTCCTGCAAATAAACGTTACGTTTTAAATCAATATCTGCATGATGGAAGTAAACCGATCTTTAATGGACCCTGTACATATTTATTTAAAAAAATAATAATCAACCCTGATGGAAGAGTTTTCCCCTGTTGTTACATTACGGACGAAAGGCATGTATTCGGCAATATTATAAACGAGCCTCTCGATGCCATTTGGAACAATGAAAAATATGAATATTCGAGGAGCCTCTTTGTAAAAAACGAGGGTATAAAATATGCAGGTACGACCATCTGCAAAGAGTGCGGAAATTATGAAAAGTCGGCAAGATAAATGTTTGCGTTAATCGTAAAGTTCCATCGTACTATTAAACTATTTTTGATCCCGTAAAAAGGAAAGGAATGCCATGGCAAAGAAAACAAAATATAACTATACCGACGATTGGTTTTCGGAATGGATACCAATTTGGGAAAAAATGTTAAAGCCTTTTGTCGATAAAAAGAATGTCGCCTATCTTGAAGTCGGAGTTTGGGAAGGACGTTCTTTAATCTGGATGCTGGATAATGTGTTGATCCACCCAACATGCCGCGCAACCGCAATCGATCCATTACCAAAAGAGCAAAAGGGTAAATTCCTTGACAATTTAAGCCTTTCCGGGCACAAAAATAAGGTAACCGTAATCGAAGGATACTCTCAAAAAAAACTAATGGACCTTTCCGATCAAAAATTCGATATCATCTATCTGGATGGATCGCATAAGGCAAAGGCAATTTTAATGGACTTATTATTAGCTTGGGAACTGCTCAAAAAAAATGGAACGCTAATAATCGATGATTACCTTTGGAAGAGTTATGAAGTACCTATTGATCAGAGCCCAAAAGCGGCGGTCGATTCCTTTTTGACATTTTATGGAGACGAACTGGAATTAGTTTACTCAAGTTACCAGTTATTCATTAAAAAAACGATGGATTCGAATTTCGAACAGGATAAAAGCTATTTAAGAAATGACTCATACTTCCATTGGGAGTTAGGCAAATTGTTTAGATTGAAGAAAGACGGAATTCATAGTAAATCGAAAGGCTTATCCAAAGAAATTCCCTTAAATGTCGTTGAAAGAGATGCCATTATAAAATATTTGATATTAAAAAAATTCGGTCAATATAAACCAGATTTACAACATATAAATAATGACGAAAAAGAAATTCTTAAAAAATTTATTGCGTTTCGATAACTAGAGCACCTATTCAAGCGCGGATATCGGACAACGGCACGCCTCCCGGCTCCGGAATGCAATTTTTTCTCACGGTTGAACGGCGGGTCTTCAGGTATGAAAAAAAAAATGTTGCTCGCGTCATTGGCCAACTTTACGACGGGCCTTTCATTGCATCGGGAAATTATTGACAAGTGTATTGCGTTCCTGAATTTATTCAAGGATCAATATGATTTTTATGTTCTCGACTTCGATATTTTCCATGATTGGGAAATAATCAACAATTACAATGCGACGTTCGCAGCGTCCGATATAAAAAATTATGTTGAAGAAATTGGACGGATGCTTCCGATTAAAAATATAATTAAATTGTCACTTAATGATGAATGCGATAAAATCAACAAGAAAAAAAGTTTCGAATCCATTCCTGCATTGGATATACCCACGGAGGATAAATTCGATTTGATTTTCACTTTTAATAATTATATAGATCCGGGATTCAACAGGATCGCGAGTCAAAAACGTTTAAGGTACAAGGATATTCAATTTTTATCAATGTATAAGGATCTAAAATATTTCGATTATATGGTTTTCCGATATTCGATATTTTTATTGCTTAATGAATCTTTCAAAAAAACGGAAGCGGAAAAAATGGAATTGATCGCCGATCCCCTCGACCTAAGATTCGACGGTTTTAAATACCTGCTTCCGGACATCCCCGCTTCCGTTGAATTGAATAATGTCAATTACGAGTATTTTCCATTCTATCAGTATTATTATTTCGTCCATAAAAAACCTGAGATCCGGAGGAAGGAATATTCGCTTATTACGGGAAGCACGTTATACGACAAATGGCGTCGGGAGATTTTTGAAAAATATCTTTCGGGAATTTATCTGCGTGAAATGAAAAATCAAAATTACAAATGGTATTTGACCGGAGAGCTATTCGGAAAACCGCACAACAGCTTCATCGAACCTGATGAGTTCAGCAAAGAGGTGGAAAAAAGCCGATACGGAATCGTTCTCAACACGTATGCAAAAGATATCATTTCCACGAACAAAGTTTCGAATTTCATCAGCAGAAATTGCGTGCCGATCATCTGTGAAGGTTCCGATGAAAAAAGTCGATTTTTCCCTGAAAAACTGCTTCGACGGATAGAAATAAAAAACAGTGATGACCTTTTTAGGATTCTCTCTGAATCGAATTACGAAGAATTGAATGGAGTGATTCAGGAAGAATATTCATATTATTATAACCTCGATTATTATAAGAATGTATATTCTAAATATTTTTAAAAAAGCGTTAACGGATACACGTTTTACCCAATTCACGGGCGGTAATGAAGTGGAAAAAATAGAACGCGAAGTTGTTCGTTTAAATAAATGTATACTACTATCCATTTTCATTTGCCTGTTTCAAGTGCAAGCGCAGCAGCCTATTGCCCAAGGTTCATCAAAATTTTTAGGCAATATTGCGGACGGCACTCCGGCTTCCAATTACTCCAATTATTGGAACCAATTGACATGTGAAAATGCCGGCAAATGGGGGTCGATCCAACCTTCTTCACAGACCAGCTTTAACTGGGGTACGGTGGACGCCTCATTCAATTACTGCAAAAGCAAAAGTTTTATCTTCAAGCACCATAATTTTGTGTGGGGAACCCAACAGCCAAAATGGATTGGAAGCCTATCCGCAGCCGATCAAAAAGCCGCGGTACAAAATTTTATCAAAACCTACGGCGCTCGTTACCCCGAAACCCCAATGATCGATGTGGTCAATGAACCTATACATTCCCAGCCGTCGTACAAATCAGCGCTCGGCGGTGATGGCGCCACGGGATGGGATTGGGTGGTCACGGTATTCCAATTTGCCAGGCAATACTGTCCCAATTCTAAATTGCTCATCAACGAATACTCCATTGAAAATAGCATAGCGAGTGCGGTCCAGTATTTGAACATCATAAAAATATTGCAATCGAAAAACCTTATCGACGGCATAGGCATTCAGGCGCACTGCTTCAGTCTTCAGGGGACGCCCACTGGGACGCCTACCTCAACCATTAAAAAGTGCCTGGATACGTTGGCTTCCACAGGTCTTCCACTTTACGCATCGGAATTCGATATTACCGGCGACACGACTTCGCAGCTCAGGGGCTATCAGACATATTTTCCCGTTTTCTGGACGCATCCCGCCGTTAAAGGAGTTACGTTGTGGGGATATACCAACAATTGGAAGGGCGCCATTATCATGTCGGGCGGTATGGAATACCCTGCCCTGAGATGGCTCAGAGTGTACGTTGACAGCATCGCAAAGGTGACGGCAGCCTTCAACACCCTAAAATCAGAAACTGCGCCCCCCCGGCTTCAAATAGCGTTTGGAGGCGGCAACGCCCTCAAGGTTCACACGGCACGGACCGAAAACCTCACTGTGAGCATTGTCGATCCGAGCGGCAGAATTGTCTTCAGGCAGGGGCCGCGATACTTTACCGCCGGCGATAATACGGTAAGCCTTCCTCAAGGCCTGATTGGCCGGGGGCTTTATGCCGCAGTCCTCAAGGGCGACAATTTAAGCGTGACGCGTAAGTTCATTGTTGCTAACGGGCGATTTTACTAAGCAGTTCACAAGTTTGGAGGCTCATTGGACTGGTGCTAAGGCGACCGGACCGTTAAAAACGTATCATGCAATATTCCCCCAAAGCCGACTCCCTTACATCGGGATCTTCTCATATACCTTCAGCATCTACAAATGCCGCGCCGCTTGCTGGGCAGGCAGCATCCGCTGCCTCCGATAGAAATTGTATATAATCGAAATATAATTTCCTCGATTCCAGTTGCAGTTGTATCAGATCCAATAACGGCCAGCGTATTTCCGGGGATAGTGCTGCAAAACGCTTTTCGGAACACTTATAATAGGCTCTGTTCAAACGGTCGGTTCGGTCCATAATGGTATCGTACGATACTTTATTCGGATATGTGGCCGCGAGGGTTCCCTGTCTGTCGGAATAAGGAAAATTAAGCAGAGAAAAGTTTTCCGTTTCAATCCCCAAAACAAAACGGACTAATTCGTCAAATTCCTCTTCCGTTTCGCCCGGGAAACCGATAATGTTATAGGTGTGCAGATGGATTTTTTTCTTGCCGTAGCCGTTAATTAAACCCAAAAATTCATCGCTGGTAAAGGGTTCCCTCCGCATCGCCTTCAAGATTCTCTTATTGACATGCTGCCCCATGAGCCCAATGTAGGGTATTTTACCCGTTTCTACCGCTTCATCGAAAAACGGTTTTTCCGCGAGCAGGTCTTCCGTTTTAAGATTAAATAAGGCCAGCCTCAAATCAGGATCTAGGATGAGAATTCTTTTTATTAAATCGATCCAGTGATCTTTAATTTCCAGGCCCCATGAACGCAAATCGTCGCAGAGCAGCACGAACTTGCTATGCCCTTGTGAAAGAAGGTCTTGAATTTGAGAGAGGATTGTTTCCGAAGAGACGCTCACAATTTTAGTTTTGACCAATTTAATGGCGCAATAGGCGCAGTTGTTTTTACAGCCCTGACCTATCATCACCTGTTTGTATCCATAGTTAGTTAATATTTCTCCGGTAGCCGGGAATAAAAATCCTTTGTTTACCATTATACTTTGCATTTCAGTCTGTTTGAGAAAGTTCTTCTGCATGGCAATGGTTTTGGCCTTATCAAAACCTTTCATTGCCGAAAAAGCAAAATTTACCCCTTCTATCCCATGGATGGGAGCCACTTTCGAGGGATAAGGCACCGCAGTATAAGGAATTTTGGCATTTATGATTTTATCCAGAAGAGAAAAATCATGAATATTAATAATAATAAACTTTGAACTGACATCCTCCTTATAGTAATCACCGATCACCTTTTCCTTTAATTCTCCCTTTGCATTCAAATGAGCCCCGCGTGTCTTCCGGTTCATTTTGGGCATACAGCCTATCAGAATAATCCGCTGGTCCGAAGCGGAGTCCGCTATTATTTTTTCCAGATAATCGATTTCCAGCAAACTCTGTAATTCCGTATCTTCCGTTACGGCGCAGCCCGCGTAAATGATATAATCTGCCTTTTTGACTGAGGAAACCAGCTCGACGCCATTCATTGAAAGATAATTTCTAACCCGTTGACAAATGTTCCTGTTAATAACGCAGGATAGCCATCCCGGAAAAACAACCGCTTTTTTATTCATAGAATATCCTCTTTGTTTTTGAGAACACAGAAAAGTGCATAGCCGAATTGCGGGAGAAATCGCAAACACGTCCTCGTTTCCCCTGACGGGCGACAAAGACCTTTCCTCGGGAATGCCGCGAAATTATGAGCCACAGTATCTAAACAGCATGAATGGATCAATGGCGTACGAGCGGTCACCTACCATTAAAAACGGACGGGTGAAACAAGTTCCGTATGAAGCGTTACGCCGTTTTTAATAAATTTTACAAAAAGCACACATTCCGCATACGGCAACGGCCAAGACATTGTGGAAGCATTAAGACCGGCCATGGCGTATCGATGCAGCATCCTCCCGTTGGGCGCATACATCTCGGCTGCATCGGGTTTTAGGGACGAATCCCATGAGAGTTCGACCAGGCCGCGTTTGCGTAGTGCACAATATCGGTTGCTGCTTACGCCGGCTTGCTTGTGCGGATGCAGTACCGGAATTTGATTGTTCTTATGTTGCGCAAACAGCCACGGAAGCAGATCGGGCTCGGCGTACGCCATATCCCAGCATCGGTGGCCCACCCCATCGTATTCGGTATATTTAGGATGAGCGCCAAGTGAAATAAGCGTGGCAACGATCATACGGGAATACATGACGTCATTTATTTCATCTTGACTACCATGGAATATCCAGAGCGGAACATCTTTGTATACATACGCCTTTGAGGTGTCGCCGATACCGCAGATGGGTATGGCGGCGGCCACGAGTTCGGGCCTTCGGGTCAGGAGGTCGAATGTGCCTTCTCCTCCCAGTGAAAATCCCGTTACATATATCCGGTTATCGTCGATGTTCAAGCCATGGCTTCCGCGAAGTGAATCGATCAATGCCAGCACGGCCGCTATGGTAAGGGGCGGCTCGGATGGAGTTTCTATGTCGTATGGGAAATATGGGAACGAGCTCCATCCCGTATCAACGGAAGGACACTGGGGTGCGATGATGTAACATGGATAAGTAGCTCTGTTGCTTGAATCTAAAAAACATTGAGGAAAATTGCTCAGTTGTGATTCGTTGTCGGTGCCGACATCGCCGCCGCCGTGGAGAAAAACCACGAGGGGGTATGAAGTGGCGAGTGTGGGTTGTTGGGGTTTTAATAATCGATACGGCAGTGTAAATCCCGATTCAGCGGTAAAGTAGTGATATTCAAAATCCTCGTATTGAGCCCATAGAGCCGACCATAGTAAAAAAACAATGCATACGCCTGCTTTCCAAAAATACATGCTGCGTGGAGTGTGCGTTGTTTTCATAGCGTAAATTCCTTTGCTTTGGTAAACGAAATGGTTGATAGATATTTCAATTTTTCGTGAGCGAGCTTGTGTATATAATATATTTCTTTACAGATGCTATAATTTTCGCCCGTTTCCCCTGCTTGCGCCGAGGTTTTGGCAAGCAGGCCGCTTCCGCCGTCTGCATACTAACCTGCTTAAAAAAAATAAGTACTTTCGCGCAGTACTGTCAAAAATAAAAACATCTGTCTGATGGATTTGCAGCAATTTGAAAAAAACAAACGGGATGTTCACGCGCAGTTTTTGCGAAAAAACTGTAGTCGAGTATTGTGCAGCCAACAGGCATCGGTGGCGGCTTTCTTCGGTTCCGCCCTCTCTTTGCTCACTTTGCCGTTGTTTATTACCGACATTTTATCGTTGATGGTTGACAATACAAAATGGTCGCGGGAAATGTCGTTTAGCATGACTATTCAAGGGGCAAGCTCATCGCAAAAAGGCGATTAAAAACAGTCATTTTTCAACGGACTCATGATTTCATCGTATTATCAACCACTCAATTTCGTCGTTATTCAATTTTTACCCATGGTAAATCTTTAACTTCTTTCCATACCGTTTCGCGGCGAAATTTCGTATATGGATTATCATGAATGCTTTCTACGCTAACTTCCGGAAAATAGTCTCCCCCAACTTCGTTAAGCATGAAAATTACGTTAAATCCATATTGGTGTGAACCAATTAAACGGTAACCTCTATTTTTTAACAATTTTTTCATCGCTAATAGTGAAACACCCATAAAATCAGGATGCACATCTGTCATTCTTTTAAAATCAAATTTATAGGGGATAGTCAATGCCAAATCGCTTGGAATAACATTATGTGTTTCACAAATAATAACCCGTGGTTTTATGACATTAATAGCTTCCATAATGTAGTAGTCATTCCCATCAATATCTAAACTGAGTAAATCGATCTCATTTTTAAATCCATTTTCCGCTATAAGTTGATCTATATTTTCTCGTGTCAACCAGGCTTGTCTAAAAATCGGGGGATGAAGGAATGTTGAATTGTTTGACGCATAAAATGTAACGCCCCGATCTACCGAAGTCTTATCACCATCAAAAAGCAGACCAGTCCAACCATGATTGATAATAAGATTTGCAGCCATGCATTGAGTGCCATCGCCAGCGCATATTTCAACAACAAATTTATTTGTCGTGCCGATCATTGAAAAGATGTACAATAGAATGCCGTCTTCTTCAAACTGAGAATGCACTGTAAAACCGACCTCTTTCAATAAGGGCATTTCGGCAGGAGCCAATAATTTCTTCATTAAAAAATATTGATTTGCAATCATTGTTTGTACCACTTTGGTATTTTGTCCTAACTGGACGCCATCAATTATGCTTTTAATAAAATTACCGTGATTAATCATATTTTTGCCGTCTCCTTCCTGCTATGAGCAAACATAAAATCAATTATTAAGAAAAATATCAAACGACATACTGTCGATACGGTGCGGTCCCGTCCAAAAAATTTTCGATTTTGCCGCTCAGGAATTTATTAAAATATACGCATTATTCCAATCTCCGTGATTGAAGATTGTCTGAATACGATTGATAGGACGACGCTTCGAAGCATCCGAAAGGGTATTTAAAACACGGGTAGGATTAACAACACGCAAACTAAAAAAATGAGATGCACGCTGTGCGTTTCTGCGCAGATTTATACGAATATTTCCCTTTTTAAGATCGTGAAAATGCAGGTACATCCATTCCATAGTATTATTAGCATTATTTTCAAAAAGCATCCCTTTGTTCCATGTAAATCTCAAGGAATTGTATTCCCAAATCATATCGCAAGGGGGCTTACACAGTTGCTTCTTGTAAATTTTTACCGGTTTTTTCGATATACCCGCGACTATAGCTCCGGATTCGAACCTGCGGGGACGAAAGAACAGCTTGTCAAAGAGCATCGAATGCCACGCGAACCTTCCGAAAAACATAGCCCCCATGCGACCTGTTAGTATTGCATACACGGCTTTGCAAAGCGAGATCGAGACGATTCCGGCCATTCCATTATGAAGCCAGGCATTCCACCATATCTCATCAATTTCTTGATAAGAGGACGCGCTCAGGAATCGCTGGAGCCCGGGCATTTTTTGCAGGTAGTCCGAAAAAGGCACCGTAGCACGGTACAAAGTAAAATGACCACATACGCCGCAAACCGACCCGCAAATGATGTCGTAACGCTCCGTGACCTCGGGAGTGATGAATTCCCGGATATTACCCCAGAGCACGTCGAGATCGGCGTGGCCCCAGAAATCACATTCTATGAGCTCCGGTTTAAAAATTTCCCCGTACAGAGGCTTAAAGTCGCACAATTTATAGGGTAATCCGATGGCTACCGGAAAACCCAAAATGCTTGACGCCCGATCGCTTATAGTTTCGAGCGTCATGAGAACGAACCTGACATTATCCGGCGCCGCTGGGGGCGGCGCCATATCAGTCGGGATGATGAACGCAATGTCCTCATTGTATTTGCAGGTCAGCAAAAACGCCGGCATCCACACAGGCCAGGGGCCGTACCAAGGAATGACAATTGCGATTTTAGCCGTCATTATTAAACACCTCACATTTGCCGCATGTGTGCCCTCTATAAAAGTGCATTAAAATAATATAATCGCAATGATAATGGTACGATTTAGAGGACACCTAAAAGCCCCGAAGTATTTTTTTACAGAAGGTGCGTTCATGAAGAAAGTTCGATATGTAATTTGGTCGCTAAGCTGAATTATCCACCTTCGCTGGGTTCGACAGGAAGCTAGGTAATTAATAAATATAAAATATTAATTGCGGTACTACCCTTTCTTCGTATTAATTTATTTACCAAATAAGGGTGAAAAAAACGGATTAATAGAGGAGTATATGGTACAACGTTTTGGAACAATAACGGCGCTGTGTCTCATCGTGAACTTTTCCCATGCCGCGGCATCGGGTAACACTATTTCCATTACTGTGAACGGCGACTCCGTCATCACGACGCTTTCGGATCATTTTTTCGGCCATAATTATTGGATGTGGACGCCCACGTGGGGAAACAGCATGCCCGGCACCGAATCACTCATGTCCGACGCGAAGGTTTCATTCCTTCGGATGGGGGGGACGAACGTCGATCTCGGATATCCCGACCCCGTCAATACCGCGGCGCTTACGGGATTTAGTTCCTATTGCAAAACAATCAACGCGGATCCTTTGCTGCAATTGCAACTGGCAAAGTACAGCACGACGGCCGACCGGGTTTCGAACGCGGCGGCCATGGTCAATAGTTTCAAATCATTGACCGCCCTCACCTATATATCAATCGGCAATGAACCGGATATCTATCCCGAAAATTTATCAGTGAATGCCGCGTATAACGCGGCGTACCTGAGCGCGTATTCCTTGACGGATTATTGCAATGATTTCAACGCCGTTGCCGCGGAAATAAAAAAGAACTCTCCAACGGTTAAATTAATCGGGCCTGAACTGTCATGGAAACGCGACGCATGGATACCCGGATTCGTATCCGCCTGTAAAAACAATATCGATATGGTTTCCGTTCATTACTATCCCTTTACAGCAGCGCAATGTGTCTACGGCACGGTTCGCGACCAGGTGACGGCCATGACCTCGTTTTACACGACCACGCGCGCGCTGATCGACCGGAATGCCGGCGGGAAGGCGATTCCGCTTATCGTCGGCGAGACGAACGTGTCGTGGGACGGCACTCCCGCAACATCGAACCTGAGCGCTTCGCCGGGTACGTTCAACGCGGGTTTATGGATGGCCGATTTCATTGGGGTGTCGACGGCGCAGAAAAACCTTTTTTCGATCATGCCGTGGAGCATTCGCGAGGGATGGACCCTCGCGTTTTTAGACGCGAATAAAAAACCGTACCCCGTATATTACATGTACAAAATGTTCGCCAATTTAGCGAAGAAATACATGATACACAATCAAACCGTCAATTCATACGTCAGGGTTTACGGCTACAAGGACGACCAAAACAACGTGAGTCTTTTCACGGTTAATTGGGATACCGCCTCGTCGTATAAAACAACGATCAAGTTTTCAAATATCCTTGGCGACTCATCGTATGCTTGCGTAATTCCCCCGCAATCGCTTTCCTGTATTACCTTTTCCTCGAATTTCAAGAACAAAAACATGGTTTCCTATTCAAAGAAAAATGAATCGCAGGGCCCGGTTACCAATATTAAATCCATGCCTTTGAACGGTTCTCAAAAAAAAAGTCCTCTTGAGATAGCATTCAATGAAAAAAAATCCGTTATCGCCATTACATCCGATAAAACGCTGCCGGGGATTATTGTATCAATAGTCAATCTTGCCGGCAAGGAACTCCTGAAAATAACCGCTGAAAACATCATGAAGGGGACCACGGTGATTCCTTTTAATCCATCCATCGCTCCGGGAGGATATATCCTTAAAGTATCCCTAAGGAGTTCGGAGCCGACCGAACTCTCGCGTCAGGTCTTGAATATATTTTAGACTCTCGTGCTCGCCCGTTCGATGATCGTTCCCCGCATGCGAATAACCTCTCTTTTTTTAAATTTCACCTTCTCGCGCGGCCACCCTATGAAGACAATTAAATCCCATCATTTCAGTGTAAACAAATAAGTGCTTAATAATATTAATTATGCTGTACATAAAATTTTATAAGTATATGATATATATACTATTATACTAATAATTAATTAATTTATTTGGAAACTAATGTTTACACTAAATTAATTAATGAGTTGCGGAATACGGATTTTTACCTTATATTACCTGTTATACATCCGATCACACCTTTTGCGGTAAGAGAAAAAAATGGGTGCATTCAGTTCAAAACAAATCCTGCAAACGATCTTCGAATATGACGATTATCGCCTATTTTTGCAGGATTTTTTTTATGCAAAAAAACAAGAAAAGCCTTCTTTTTCACAGAGATACTTCGCTAAAAAAGCCGGGTTCAATGCTCATAACTTTTGCACGCTTGTGATACAAGGCAAAAGGAATCTCTCAGTTGATTCAATTCAAAAAATCATTAAAGGTTTGGGATTAAAAGGAAGGGAAGGGACCTATTTCGAGAACCTTGTTTATTTAAACCAGGCGGTGACCCTGGCCGCCAAAGAACGTTATTTCCAACGCATAAAGAAAATCGGAAAAAAGACGAAGTTTTATCAATTGCATAACGATCAGTTTTTCTTTTATGAAAAATGGTATTATCCGGTCGTTCGTGAACTCGTGACGTTTGCCGAATGGAAAAATGATTATACGGTGCTGTCGAAACTCCTGCGTCCGCCGATTTCGTCCGCGGAAGCGAAAGAGGCGGTAGAGCTCCTTTTAAAAACCCGCATGGTAGTAATGGACGATCACGGCAACTATGCCTTGAATAACGAGTTCGTTACCTCGGAGAGGGTCCCGGAATTCATTAAAAAGAAAGCCCGTCGCGATGTTCTGCTTAAAGGGATCGAGACCATTGATACTATTACACCGTCAGAGAAGTACGCCGCCTACTCAACCGTAACCATGAGCAAGGGACTTTATGAGCAAGCGCGGGAGATACTGGATGAAACCCGCGAAAGGATTCTCTCGCTCGTGGCCCAAGACAAAGCGCCCGATGAAGTATACGAAGTCGTTTTACAGGTTTTCCCCGTTTCAAAAATGGCGGGGAAAAGGAAGGATTTTAACGGGAGCGCGCGGTCATGAACTTTACAAACTGGTCCATCCCGGTTCTATGCGCGGCGATTCTCTTCGCGCGGTGCGCCGTTACGCCGCTATCGGGAGGATCGGACAACCCGGATTTCAAGGTAGCCGGCATGATTGTTGACGCCAACGGCAACCCGGCGGCCAACACCCAGGTTACCTTGATACCGGGTTCGTATAATCCGGCAATTGACTCTTCGCGTACTTTGTCAACGGTTGATACAACCGACGCGCTTGGGGAATATCGGTTTGGAATAACCATGAGAGGCGTCTATAATATTCAAGCGGTGCAGCTTTCCCAAAGGACAAGGGCTTTAATCACCGGAGTGTCCATAGCGGCCGACAGCACACCTGTCTTAACTGCCGCATTGACCGTACCCGGTTCAATTAAGGTCATGATTCCTACGGATATCGATACTGTTAATGACTATGTGTACGTTCCGGGGACAACCTTAAAATCGTTTATTCATCGGAATACGGGAAACATTCTCCTTGATTCCGTACCACCGGGAAAGATACCGGCAATTTATCTTAGATCGCACGGCAGCGCGCCATACGGCTTCAGATTCAATATCACCGTGACTTCGGGGGACACCGTAACCACCGCGAACGGCGCATGGCGGTTTTCTAAAATACTTTATTTGAATACAACGATATCCGGCGCCGATGTCGCGGGCGATATCACGAATTTTCCGGCGCTTGCCAGATTGTCTAAAAGCAATTTCGATTTTTCGGGGGCCCAGGCAACTGGTGACGATTGTCGATTTACAAAGGCAGACAAAACCCCCCTGCCGTTTGAAATCGAACGCTGGGATCCGGTTGCCGGGCTTGCCGAAATTTGGGTAAAAGTCGATACGGTTTACGGAAACGACGATTCGCAATTTGTCGTCATGTACTGGGGAAATCCAAGCGTTGCAAGCGGTTCCACGAGCGCCGCGGTATTCGATACTTCAAACGGATTCCAGGCGGTATTGCACATGAACGCCGGTAACGGAAAAGTAATGGATGCCACGGCAAACCATTATGACGGCACGTTCTCCGGCGCAACGGTGAACGGGTCGGCCGCCGGGCTTGTTGGGGCCGCCTGCAATTTTTCCGGAAGCTCGGCAACCATACAATTGACGGGAACGGCGCACGGCAAACTTGACTTTCAGCAATATGGAACCTATGCCGTTTCCGCATGGGTAAACGTAGACACGCTTTTCACAAGCGACCAACACCTTGTCGGGAAAGGCGGGTTGCAATATTCCCTGAGGGCGAAAGGCTCTTCGAGCAGCCCAGCCGCCATGTTCTCCTTCGAAGAATACGTTGAAACGCCGTTAAAAGGGCTCGATAGAAGGCTTTCGCCGATAACGCTTTCCGCGTGGAAATATATCGTTGCCCTTCGAGATGGGACCAACGCATATCTCTATGTGGACGGCGTATGCACCGACAGCGCGGGTATTTTCTATGGTGATAGCAATCCGAGTAATGCCCGTGATTCCAGCAGTGATGTAACCATTGGGGGATTTATCGGCGGCGGGTTGCATTTTCACGGATCGATTGATGAAGTAAGGTTTTTATCGGTTTCGCAGACGCCGGATCGGATTAAACTATGCTATATGAACCAGCGCCAAGATGACAAATTGGTGATTTTTAAATAACGGTGGGACGCTTGGAAACAAAGGCGCCTGGGACGAATCAAGACAATGAATAAAGGCGCCTGTGATAGTACACTATTCCGGTTGGAAACTCTATTCGCCATCGGGCGGGTTGAAAGGAGCCAAACAATGCATACTCCGTCGTGCCATCGAGCGAATAGCCGGCAAAGGGTACTTCGGTTGTTTGACGGGATGCTTTTTATCGGCGCC
>Ga0224523_1000061_pt1 | contig 76001 bp, 62 predicted proteins | sample CFST50metaG_FD_182732 | JGI IMG/M metagenome (GOLD analysis project Ga0224523, IMG submission 182732) | Peat soil microbial communities from Stordalen Mire, Sweden - C.F.S.T50 | ecosystem: Environmental > Terrestrial > Soil > Wetlands > Peat | place: Sweden: Norrbotten County, Stordalen Mire... | reverse complement strand
GTATTCGCCTGCGCAAGCATGGCCGTCGCCGATTGCGTAAGAATCTGATTTCTCGTGAATTGCGACGTTTCAGTCGCAAAGTCCACGTCCCGTATCAGCGATTCCGCGGACTGCTGGTTGGTATTGCTTATCGCCAGGTTATTGATGGCATGCTCCAACCGGTTGATATAGGCGCCCATGTCGGAACGCATGGTGTTGACGCTGTTGATCGCCACATCCAGATTGCTGATGGCCGTTACCGACGATAATTGACTCGTAAGGTGTGTGGTTGAGGCTCCGGCAGTGCTTAATTGCAATGCCGTGGTGGTCAGCGTGTCGATGGTTATGGTAATACTATCCACGCCCACCGTATTGTTGGCGTCGACCCACAGCACCGAACCCGCCGCTCCATTGCCGAAACGCGTCGCATTGGTCGACAAGAGTTCCTGGCGGTTGTAGTTGGTCGCGGAGGCGATCCGGTCGATTTCATTCGACAGCGACTGGAACTCGGATTCCGTATACGACCGTTCGGTCGACGTCAGCGTGTCGTTGGAGGATTGAACCGCCAATTCGCGCATACGTTGCAGGACCGAGGAAACCTCGTTCGCCGCGCCTTCAGCGATGGTTATCGCCGCAATGCCGTCCTGCGCGTTCTTCGAAGCCTGTGCGGTTCCATTGACCTGGGTGCGTAGGTTCTCGGATACGCCAAGGCCCGCAGCATCGTCGCTTGCACGGTTGATCCGAAGACCGGTGGACAGTTTTTCCAACGACTTGGACATGTCTCTGTTGACCTGATACAGAGAACCCTGCGTGATCATGGATGGAATGTTATGATTGATACGCATTAGAAAACCTCCTTGTTGCGAATACCATCCATGCGTAGACGGCATTCATTGTTTTTTGGCATCCTTGCCACTGAGCAGTTATATTTTAATTATCGGTAGCATTATAGTAATCCTTTAATACAAATAAAAATTCCTTCACCATAGTACTTATTCAGCGCATAGCATATTTTTATTCACCGGTGCCTGAAATTGAATGCCACCTCTTTCAAAATAGTATAGCAAAGCGCCTATCAATATGAGTTTTAAGTATTTGCAAAAAATACCCACCGTTGAGGAAATTTTAAACGCATTGCCGCTTACGGAAAAATTAGCGGTTATAAAAAAAAATCGCGACGAAGAAATCCGCGCGGTCATTAACGGTTCCTCCAACCGATTTCTTTTGATCATCGGTCCATGTTCGGCGCACGATGAAGAGGCCGTATGCGACTATGTTCGAAGACTTGCAGGTCTTAATGAAAAGGTGCGTGAAAAAATTGTCCTTGTTCCCCGCATTTACACCAACAAACCCCGGACAACCGGGGAAGGATATAAAGGAATGGCGCACCAGCCCGATCCCCAAAAGGAGCCCGATGTCGCGGAGGGCATCCGGGCAATCAGGCGTATGCACCTGCGGGCCCTCGCTGAATCTTATTTGTCAGCCGCGGACGAAATGCTCTATCCCGAAAACTACCCGTATCTTGGAGATGTGCTCTCCTATGTAACCGTGGGCGCCCGATCAGTGGAAAACCAGCATCACCGCCTTACCATCAGCGGTCTCGACGTTCCCGCGGGCATGAAAAATCCAACAAGCGGCGACTATGAAGTGATGCTCAATTCCATACAGGCGGCGCAACTGCCGCATGTGTTCATTTACCGGGGTTATGAAGCGGCCACGACGGGAAACCCCTATGCTCACTGCATCCTGCGCGGAGCGGTTAATCACTACGGGCAAAGCATCCCGAATTATCACTTCGAAGACCTCATGAACTGCGCGGAACGTTACCGGAAACGATTGCCGGCGAACCCGGCCATTATCGTCGATACCAATCATGCGAATTCGAATAAAAGGTTCCTCGAACAACCACGCATCGCTTTGGAGATCATGGAAAGCCGCAGGCATTCGCCGGTTTTAAAAAAAATCGTCCGCGGACTCATGATCGAGAGCTACATCGCCGAGGGCAGCCAGAAGCCGGACCAGAACGAGTATGGAAAGTCAATTACCGATCCGTGTTTGGGCTGGCCGGACACGGAAAAGCTGGTGTTGAAACTTGCGGACTGCTGCTAAAAATTCCATGGGCGCGAAGATCCGCCTGCTCCTGACTCTCTAAAAGCAATCCTCACCTTCAAGGTAATGAGGCTGACATCGCCGAAGGCGTCCTCCATTCCTACCGTTAGGGTAATCATGGCGGTCTTTGAATCGGGATTGCTTGTCAGGCCCGTTTCTTTTTCAATGGAAAACCGTGAAACGCGCGCGCGCGGCGCGATGCAGGAAACAGCGACGTTGTTTTTCAACAGCTCGCCGGCGGAAAAGTCATAGGTCACCGTGTCGACCCCATTGGCGGCTAAAAAAACAACCCCATTATCGGTAACGGATAGTACTTCGGGGGATTGTCTCAATTCCGCGGCAATCGACTGAGCACTGCGATCCGCATCCGCTTGGAACATTGTTTTTCTCTGGGAAACGATGGTGTGATTCGAAATGTAGTTCCAGGAATAAAACAACAGCGCCAGGGCAAAAGCGCACAGCGTCATGGCAACGATAAGTTCAAGCAGCGTATACCCGGACCTATGACCGGTTCGACGAAATTTCCCGGCCCCGGACGTGGAGCCACGTTCCTTTTTACTTGACGATACCATGGCCCGCCATTCCCTGCAAAAGCCGCAATTGAACCGCTGGAGTTTCACTATTCTTCCTCGTTACCGTAACGGAATATTCGTTATACGAGGAAGGCATTTCAACAAGCTTAGCGTTTTCAGGTTTACAAAGCATCCTTTTTACTTCGTAGGTAATCCCGTTGAGGGTTTCCTCGTATGTTGTGTCTTCGACGACAACAATGGATTCCTCCTGTTGGCGCAGCACTTCAACCTGGCTCGATGCAAGCATGGTTGCGCCGGAAAGCGCCGATCGCCTGCCGCTGATTTTATCGCCGGTTACCATGAGGTTCATGACGGCCGTGAGGGCGCAACCGAAAACAAAGAGAGCTACGATGACTTCAAGAATCGTAACCCCGTTTTTATGTTGTATGCTTTTTACTCCTGCCATTGTATCACCGTCAATTTTCCCATGAAAAAAGGGAAATAATACTTGTCAACATCCTCGATCCTGCGAATGGAAGCGGTGCCGGGAAGTATCGGATCGGGCGCTATCGCTACCGTTGCGGAAAGCGCCTTTTCCACGTTGACAAGCGCCTTTGCATACAACACTCCATACAGCGTTCCCGCAAGGGCCGCGTAACCCTTCGTCCAGAGTATTCCTTTCACCGTCGCGTTCTTGTCGATTTTAACGCCCAGTTCATTTTTAAGCGCTACCACCGTTGCGTCAATGGTGGAGGATTCGGTAAACGTGATGGAAAAGATCTTTTTCGGCGGAATCCCCCCGCCTCCTGTCGGCGGCGTCGGAGCCTTTCCTTCGCCTATAACCACGAGCATGCTCCTGTTTTCAACAACGGCATGGCCGTAAATAAGCATGTTCGTTTGCGCGATGGCGGTTCCCGAGAAAACGGCGCGGTCGGCCATGATGAAGCGTTGTTGGGCAAGCGCCACGACGTTTCGGAGATGACAGTCGTCGAAGCATTTTATTTCACCCGAGGCAATGAGTTCCACGCCTTCAATATCCACTTTTCCGGTCAATTGCACGTCGCCAAGGACGGAGATACGCCTTTTTTCTTTCCAAACAAGGTCAAAGTGCGAACCGTCGATGAACAGGGGTCCCTTCACAAAATCGGGAATTTTGCCGAATTCATCGTTGTGCTGGATGGTAAGCGGTAGGTTCGGAACCACGGTATCACTCATGGCCGATAGCTCGCCGGTCAGCCTCCTAACGAGCGATTGCAGGTCGGCTTGCCGCGGCGTCGGGGCCGAATCCATGGGACCGATATGGCCCTTTCCCCATATGGTCCCTTGCAGCGGGGGACCCGGCTCCAGATAATAGGCAGTGTCGGGTGAGGTGAAAAACGACCCTCCAAGCTTGACATTCACAGTTTTTTCCCGCGTATTGAAAACGCCTTTTGAACTGAGCTTTTCGAAACAGCCGCTATATGAAAGAACCGCCTCGCACGAACCGAAGGAATCACAGGCATATGGTTGCAAGACAAGCGGCGTGCTGTCGGGAACAAGCGTTTCCATGGAAATGGAATTGCTGTCACCCGGTTTTCCGAAAAGCTGTTTATTGAAAAGCGAATCGAGCGTATTGATGGTTTTAAGCGTGTCCGGCCGGTTGCCCCGGTTGAGTATTTCGATGGCTTTCCAAATGCCGGAGCGCGCGTTGCAAAGCGCCTGAAGATTCGACGGCGCGATCAGGGAGGGGCGCGCAAGCATATATTGACCCGACACGAACGCTCCCGCCATAATCACCGCGATAATCGAAAATATAAGCACCGCGGGTAAAACCGCGCCATCTCGGTTACGGAAAAGCCTGACCATGAAATCCCTATTCCTTTACGGTTAGGGTATAGGCGCCGAGGCTGTTGCGCAGGGTGACGGAAGTGGATTCTATTTTTTCCACGCGCTGTTCTTTAACTGTTTCGTCAACTCCGCAAATGTAGGTTTTCCCGCTTTCATCTTCAAGAATAGCAAGCGGTTGTTTTTTAAGCAAGACCCCCTTGAGTGTTAATTTGACCTGGCTTCCGGGCAAGGGCGCGCTCTTTTTTACCGAAGGCGCGAAGGCCTCCCCGGCCGAGCGAAAGGGGTTTTCAAAGTTCCCGTTAAATCGAGCTGAAGAGGATTTGGGTCGATACTTCAACGCGCTGTCGGCAACCGCGGCCATTGAGGAAAAGACTTTTTCCTCCGGAGCCGTTTCCGCGTGTTTCATCGGATATTTCCCGGTAAGCATCACGACGACCATGGTCCCGTTGAATAGCCATACCAACGCCGCGCATGCGATGAGAAAAATCACGACAATCCGGCTGGGTTTCATGCGTCATCCGTTCAAATGGAGGAAACAGGTGATGAGGATTCGAACTTCCACCGTGTTATTGCGGCCGGCGACAAGCGCTATGCGATCCACGCGAACCAAATGCGGCAGGGATTCCATGGATGAAACAAACCGGCCGAGCGAATGATATGACGTGGTCAATTCAAGCACGAGGGGATAGGTAGCCGAAGCGGCTCCGGCCGTTTCCGTTGGCGGCCGCATTTTGACGAATTGGATTCCCGCGGCGTTGGCTTTGACGATAAGGAGCCGCACGATTCCCGATAAATCCTTGCTATCGCCAAAATCCTGCGAAAGAGAAGCGCACGCGTCCGTCAGGGAATCTTGTAAGTCGCTGAGCCGGCTTTTCAGGGCCGCGGCGCCGTTTTTCCCCGAAAGGGCTCCGCTCATCCGCTCAAGCCGTTGCTCCGAAAGAGAAAGCGCTTCCCATTGCGCGAGGGCGAAAAAACGAACGAGCGCCAGGCTCAGCAGGGTCGCGCAGGAAAACAGCAGCAGCCAGGCGGCGGCTTTGTTTAAGCGACCGTAATGTTCATGAGGCATATGATCCTGAAATTGCAAATGGTTGCGTTCTTTTCATTTTTTTCCAAAAACGAAAGCGACACGTTGGAAACCGTGCCGCTTTTTTGCAGGCGCGTCATGAAATCCGTTACCAGTGTTTCGCTTTTCGCGCTCCCCGAAATCGCAATGCGCACTTTCGAGGCCGATCCGGCGACCGGTTCGCTCCCCAGTTTGTCGAAATAAAGATCGACGGGCCTGCTTTCCCCAAGCGCATCAAGAAAGCGGCCCCATTGCGTTTGCCGGGAGGATTTTTTTTGAAGTTGAAGTATGGTTCTCGCGAGGGAATCATTACGGTCGCAAAGGGTTTTTAATTCAAGGTTATTGGTAATAATAGTCCGATAGCGCGCTTCCGATGACCGCACTTTCAATTGAACATTTCCAGACAGCGCGGCGGGTAAAAGGGTAGCAAGCGCGGCGAGCATTAAAACCGCCGCGCCCCCTGCAAGCGCCGCGGTCCGCACTATTCTCACGACCCCATCCGACGGTGCGCCGGGAAAAAAACCGACCCCGCCGGCGTTCCCCGCCAGCGCGCACCCAAGGGCCCGTAATTCTTCTTCCGCAAAGACCTTTTTACCCGCGGATACCCGCAGCGGATGCATGAAAAATTCGTCGCACCGGGGCGTTGCGTCAAGGTTTAAAACATAGACATGTTCCGGCAATGGCTCATTCGGCGCGGCGTTTTTCCAGGATCGTTTGATGCGGCCCAGGTGCGCTTCCAAGGCATCAACAGTTCCCGGCGCCATCTTGAAAACCGCGCAAAGCTCTTTGTTGATGATAACGCCGATGACCCAGAAATCGTTCGCGCGATAAGCCGTAAAAAACGAATGGAGCGATAGGTCTCCATAAAAGAGCGGAATCGAACAAAGAAAGGCATCATCGGGGACGAGCGCCAACAGATTGTCCGCAAACGTTTCTTCATGCATGCGCGCCTGGAGACGGCCGGCCGAAGGCCTGAACCTATGGTTGACACCCGCCGCGCCAAGGAGTTTTTCCTCTTGGGCAGGCGCCCCAGCGGGCTGCCAAAACGACGGCATGCCGCAATAGACGCCGCGATGGAGCAAGAGCGCGGTTCGAATTTTATCGTGAAGGCCCCACCTGCGCACGGAGTAATGAACAACGCCTGACTTCTTTTTACGTAAAGAGACCATGACGTATCGGCCGTCATCCGTAGGCGCTATTCCGTGGAGTGTTTGCATGGATCGTTCCTGTCAAATATCTAACCCGCCGGTGGGCGGATAATAACCTGTACGGTTGGAGTATCTACGCGGTTTGCGTAGATACTCCACATACGGTTTCTAAGGCGTATACACCGAGTCGGACTGAACCGATTGATTGTTTGCCGGTTGCTCCGGAATGCCGTTCGGAGTGTTGTGTAAAGGCGCCGCTCGCGGAAATTGCGGCGGTGTGTTGCCTGGTTTTAGGACGGGTTGCGCGTTTTGACGATTGAGCGGCGCGGCCTCTTGACGAGACGAATCTGATTTTGACTTTTCCACGGCCTCGCTCTTAGGTTTTTCCGGTGCAGGAAGAGTGTTCGTTTGGGCCGTATCCTTGACGCTCTTTTGCTCCTGGTCCTTTTTCGATTTTGATTTCCAGAAGGTCTCCTTTATTTTTCCTTCGATAAAATCGCTTCCGCTCATGTCAAGGTTATGAAGCGCGCTATCGAGATCAATGGCGTTGCCTTTCTTTATAATGTGCGGAGTTACGTACACCACGAGGTTGGTTTTTTGCCGGTTTTTGGTGTTTGTCCTGAAGAGCCGTCCTATAAGGGGAATATCGCCGAGAATGGGTATTTTTTCATGTCCTTCGGATTCCTCATTTTTAATCAATCCGCCCAAGGTAATCGTTTCTCCGTCATTGAGCCGAACCGTCGTACTAATCGTCCTTGCTGAAACATTGGGATATCCATCCAAATTATTGCCCGTAGAATTGGAGACTTCCGGAGATATTTCCGCGGTAATTTGGCCACCCTGTGAAATCCATGGTGTTATGTCAAGCTTAATTCCGAAAGTTATCGGCTGAACTCTAATGGAATAATCGGTTCCGAGCTGTGTGCCTGTTGTCAATTTAATATACCGCGTTTCGTTGACATTAATGCTGGCCTTGTTTCCGTTAAGCGTGACTATTGACGGTTGGGCCATGACTTTGGCTTTGGACTGGGATTCTAAAAAATGAAGCGCCACGAAAAAGTCATCGGGAAGCTTCCCGATAACCGAGTTGCTCCCCGCGGAAAGAAGTCCTCCGGCATCATTTAAGATCTTTTTCAATCCTTCTCCGCTGAACCCAAGGTCCAAATTGGAGGATGCGGCCCCTAGAGCGGAATTAAAGGATGGTGAAGAATGCGAGCCGTTTTTTTGAAGCTCCGGACGGTGAAGACCTGCGTTGATCCCGAACTCTTTCTGCAATCCTTCCGAATACTCCACGATGACCGCGTTAATGGCTACCTGCGGCGTAGGGATATCGACCGTATTCACGAATTCCCGCATTGAAACAATGTCCTCCGAGGTGCCCGAAACCAACAGCGCGTTTTGCTCCTTGATCACCCGGACGTTCGAGGGCGAAATGTCCTTGGGTAACACTTGCAGGATGCCGTCGGCCTTGATGCATTTGAGCTGGATGAGTTCCGACTTGGAAAGCGCCTGGCCCGAAGGCGTCGCCGCGTTGCGGTCGCCGATGAGGATGATGCTGTCCTTTTGCACGAAGGTAAACATCGTGCCTCCAAGAAGCAGCGCCAACGCCTCGGTAAGGGGAATGTCGCGGAGTTTCGCGTTGATCTCGCCCATGATGTTGCCGTAGGTTACGATTTGCATTTCGCTTTTCTGGGCAATGGCCTTGATAACGTCCTGCAGGTTGCCGTTGGACACGTCGAGCGACAATTTCCCGTTGGAATAATCAACGTAAAAGGTGGAGGGGCCGCTGGAGCGCATCCCGCCGTAACGCCCCACTTGCTGCGAGACGGAAGAGGGTTGGTTCTCCTGTCCCATGCTCACCTGGTAGATGTTTTTACGCTTGGTGATCTCAAAACCGTTGCCTTCCAAAAGCGCGCGCAGGCCGTCATCGAGATCGACTTGGAAAAGCTTCCCGGAGATTTTTCCCTGGACTTTACTATCGGGAACGATGCTGGCGGCGGTTTTGGCGCTGATGTCCTTAAGCAGCTCCTTCACGTCCACGTTTTGGACGTCAACGGTCAACTTACCCCTGAAATAATTGATGATGGAGCGTTGCTCGTCGGTCGCCTTGCGGATACGGTAAACGTTTCCTTCCTTTATGATTTCAAACCCGTTTGATTTCGCGAGCGTTTTAAGCCCCTCGATCACCGGAACGTCGCTGAGGTGCACCGTGACCTTGCCGGCAACGTCTTTGTCAAGAACGATATTGAGGCTATATCCTTTGGAGATGGTCCGTATGACGTCCTGGATGTCCGCGTCCTTGACATCGAGGGGAGACATGACCTGCTGTTCGGGGTCCGCCGGCTTTTGCGCGGCCGTTATGGCCGCCGGGGGATTGGTTTTTTGGCTCAGCGCGGGCAAAGCCGCGCACGCAAGCGCCGCCGCCGCCGCGTAAAAAACATTGAAAAGAGTGCCGCGCATAAAAGTGCGTCCTTTAGCCGGATGTCCCTTTTTATTCATTTTTCCGTTCCTTTAACGAAACGATATCTTCCACCATGACCACCCGCAGGAGTTCTTCGGGAGTCGTCACGCCTTGTTCTATCTTTTCCATTCCATTCCGAATCAGGGTTTTCATGCCCGCGGCGTGAAGATGCTGCCGAAGCAAGCTTTCCGCGCCGTTGCCGGCCACCAGATCCCGCACCGCGTCGCTTACAAGGACAAGCTCGAAAATACCCACCCGACCTTTATATCCCAGATTATGGCAGGCTTCGCAGCCCGCGGCCTCGTACGCCTCGGGCATCGGCGCCCCGCCGAATACAATACGCCAACGCTCCCGCACTTCCCGCGACACAGCCGCCTTTTTCTTGCATTGCGGGCAAAGCAGGCGTACCAGGCGCTGCGCGAGGATGCCTAGAAGGGAAGACGAAATGAGAAATCCCGGGATTCCCAGGTCCTTAAGCCTGGTAATCGCGGAAATCGCGTCGTTCGTGTGTAACGTTGAAAATACTAAATGACCCGTTTGAGAAGCTTGAATGGCGATTTCAGCGGTCTCGCGGTCGCGGATTTCCCCCACGAGGATCACGTCGGGATCTTGCCGCAATATCGACCGCAGGGTCGATGCGAAGGTCACGCCCGCCTTTTCATTGATCTGGACCTGGTTGATGCCTTCGATTTTGTATTCGATCGGGTCCTCAATGGTCGTGATATTGATGGCCTTCTTGCGAATGGCGTTGAGACAGGCGAAGAGCGTGGAGGATTTTCCGCTTCCCGTGGGACCCGTAACGAAGATCATGCCTTGGGGTTTTTCAATCAGTTCGGCGACCGCTTTAAGTTCCTTCTCCTCCATGCCGATCCCGGCAAGCGAAAGAAGGCCGGTGTCGTGCTTAAGGATGCGGATAACGGTTTTTTCGCCGTAGTGCGTGGGCAGGGTCGATACGCGGAAATCGAACTGCTCGTTTTGGCTCGTATAGCGGATCCTTCCGTCCTGGGGAACGCGCTTTTCAGCTATGTCAAGATCCGCCATGATCTTGATACGGGAGGTAAGGGGCAGGTACATGCCCTTGGAGGTTTCCATGTGCTGCGTGAGCAGCCCGTCGATGCGGTAACGGATGTTGGCGCCGTGTTCGAAGGGTTCGATATGGATATCGGAGGCTTTCAGCTTTATGGCCTCGTCAAAGATGATCGCCGCCATTTTAACCACGGGTTCGGACTCGGTCCTCTTTTTAATTTCCTCAAGCGAAAGACCGTTTTCGTCAAGATCGAGCTGCTTTTCGAATTCCCTGGAAATCTTCCCTACGGATTCCTTGAGCATGGAATCGCCTTCAAAGAGCCGGTCAATGGCCCGCCTAAGCTCGGTCGGCGTGGTAAGCGCCGCCTTGGCGACCATGCCCGTGGACGCCTGAAATAGAAGCATGCCGTCAAGATCAAGGGGGTCGGCGACAATAACCCGCGCAATGACGCCGTCGTGCTTGAGCGGGTAACAACGGCCCTCTTTTAAAAATTCCAAGGGAATTTCATGGATGAGTTCTGCGTCGGCATTTTCAGTGATGGACGCTTCAAATTGCATGGAAAATTGAGCGGCCAGAGCCCGGTACACTTTTTCCTCCGTCACGCCAAAATCCCTTACCAGCACCGCGCCCAGCAGGTCGTGACCGATATCCGATTGGTCAATGTCCCGCTGTTTCAAGAGGGCCTGTTCGAGAGTAGTGCCGTCGATTGCGCCGTTGTTGATTAAAATGGCGCCAAGGAGTTCAATCATAGAGTGTATGCTTTGGAATGGCGTGCGTCCTCTATCGGAGCGTTTTTGCCAAAAAGATTTTGCCGTGTCGCGCGAATATGCAATTCGGTTTTGCCGGGTTTTTCAATGCTCTAGAAAAATATACATCCAACGGCCGTTGTTTACAAGGCGTGGAGGAGGAAACGATCGCGGAACTTCACTTGTAATCCCTCTCTTCATAATAAATATTGCCAATTCCCCTTCACAACGATATACTCCAGTGTGCCAATGCACGGGGAGGCTCGGAATTTAACCTCACCCCGCTTTCAATGGGCTTGCGTCTGCCCATTGAAGACACCCCTCTCCCGCGGAGAGAGCGGTTCAAAGAAGAACAGGCGTCGGCAGCACTTTCCACATGTTTTTGCCTGCTTCTCAAAAAGAAACCGGCCAAGGTCCGGTTACCGCGCAATCCTCGCAAACGCACAAGGGCACGGGCAGGATACTCGTCATGGACGACGAAGATTTCATGAGGGAAATCATCGGTAAAATGCTCAGAGAAATGGGCTATATGGTCTTCAAAGCCGGCCACGGCCAAGAGGCTGTGCGGCTGTGCGCCGATGCAATGAAAAAAAACGAACCCTTTATCGCCGCGGTACTCGACCTGACCATTCCGGGCGGCATGGGCGGCAGGGAAACGGTGGTCGAGCTGCTTAAGGAATGTCCCGACATGCCCGTTTTCGCTTCAAGCGGTTTTTCGGAAGACCCTGTGATGGCGCGGCCGCGCGATTACGGGTTCGTTGACAGCATCAGGAAACCTTATCGGAAAAACGAACTGGCGGAAGTGCTGAACAGGAATATGAGGAAAAATGCTTGACTTGAAGGTAATTGTTTAAAATCTGATATTACTTTTTCCGTCCGACCTCACCTCTACACCCCGGTCCTTCGACTTCGCTCAGGACCACCCCTCTTCCCCTCTCCTATCGGAGAGGGGAAGGGGGAGAAAGGGTGAGGTCACCAAACGAGGAGTGTTTTCACCATGGAAATCCAAGAAGGAATGCTCTACAGCATCGTCACCATGCCCGCAACCATCTCGATCGACGGGATCAACGAAACCATCAGGGACTTTAACGAGACGTTCCTGGTCGACCACCCCGCACCTCTCGTGCTTTTGAAAATGAAAGGGGTTTTCCAGCTTAACAAGGCCGGACTCATGTTCATCGATAAAATGCACGAATCGATTGTAAAGGCCGAAGGGGAATTGGTTATAGCCGAAGTAAACGACGGGGTTGAAGCCATCCTGAAGCACCTGGGCGTGCACGACAGGGTCCCCGTTTTTAAAACGATCCTTGATTTCGAGAAAAACAGGGGCCTCGACCTGCCGGTCGACGTCGCGGAAGATGTTCCCGGTCCCGTTTCCGGGGCCACGCAACCTCCGGCCGACCGTCGGCTCCCGACGAGAGTCATGCTTATAGAACCGTCTCTCACGTCCCGAACCAATCTTCGGAACAACCTGAAAAAGCTATCCATTGCCAACATATCGGAAGCAAAGGACTGTTCCGAGGCAATGCGAATGATTCGGACGGGGTCGGACAAAATCGACGTCATCATAATAAACATCGCGGAAACCGGGATGCAGGGCGTGTCGTTCATTAAAAACCTGCGCGCTTGTTCGAACTGCGTCCAGTCGCGGTGTTTGCTATTCATGGCCGACTCCGCCGACACCGCGATCGTGCGCGAAGCGATGGACGCCGGCGCGCAGGAACGGATACCCGGAATAGGGACGGAAGAAGAACTGAGGAATTGTTTGATAATGAAATGAAGTTTTTATTCCATTGCCCGCGCAATGGCGAAAATGCCCTGGATCTCGCCTTTTGAATCACGATACAGCGTTGCGTTTCGCAGGGAAACCTCAAAGGGTTTCCAGAATCCGGCGTTTTTTTCAAGTGGTTGCATGCTCTTTTTTGGCACGGCGCCTTGGTTATCGCGCGCCTGAAAGAATCCATTGCGTTTGCCCTTTTTGCTCATGTGTTGTTTCCGGGAATACAGGGTATCGAATAGAATCCGGAAAGCTTTTCACAAAGCCTAGCCGGATCAAGCGTAGCGGCAAAGAATTGTCTGACAGCTACATAAAATCAAAATTAACCTCGATAAAATATTTGAATGATGAGCCTAACAGCCTGATTGAAAATGTTTTACCACCCTGTCTTGCGCCTCGAACAAGCAGAGGTTTCCTATCGGTTGAATCAGACCATTCACGTAGTTTTAAGCTGATTGTCCGTTCCATAAGAACTTTATGTGTTAAAATAACAAGGCATATTGATACTGTAAGTATATATTAATCAAGCCGTATGTTCTTTGGTAGATCATGACTACTGTTCACTGGTCCTTATTTTTTGACATGCCTCTCCAGCATTTTCGAAAGTTCAGATTTCCTGAATGGTTTACAAATACTCGCAGTAAAACCATGTTCCGTCGGCTTTTTCATGACCGGATCGTCAGCATAACCGCTGGCCACAAAAACAGGAATTTCCATATTTGTTTTCCTGATTTCTTCAACAGCGGCTTTTCCGCCTTATCTGCCCATGCCAGTTCTGAGCGATGTCGAAGGGACGGGCAGGATTCTTGGCGCCGGCTCTTGTATTATTCGGTCTTGTCTTTTAATTGCGCGAGAATTTATACATCGGGTAGGTCAGGGGCTCGTCTCCGGCCATCCATCAACGGCCCCTTTGGGGGCGACTTCAATTCAGGATGTGCCGATATCATAAGGTACGCTATTGCATGATTTGGACGTTTTGCCATTGACATTACATCGAATATGATGTATTATAATGAGGTGGATACCAAACCTTTGAAATGGCATGTTATTTATTACGAAGACTTCAAAGGATGTTCCGAAGTCTTCGATTTTGTAGAAAAGGGGAGGGACAGGGAAAAAGCTAAAATTCTTGCTTTGTTGGCCGTTCTTGAAGAGCAAGGCCCCCAACTTCCGCGCCCCTATGCCGATTTTCTTGTGGACGGGATTCATGAACTGAGGATTAAGCTCAGCGGAAACCAAGTCAGAATTCTTTACTTTTTCTGTTATCGAGATTTTATTATTTTGACAAATATTTTCGTAAAGACATCTGATAAAGTACCAGTTAAGGAAATCAACAAGGCGAAATTGCTTCGCGCCGATTTTCTCAGGCGTTTTAATGAACAATCGTTGAGGAGAACAACAAATGAAAACACTTAAATCGCATCTCAAAGAATCTCTCAAGAATGAGAAGTTCAAGGAATTGTTTGAAGATGAGAAAGAACTTCTTGATGTATCTTTGCAGTTGCAGGAAGAACGCAAGAGCGCAGGTCTTAGCCAAAAAGAGCTTGCCGAAGCTGCTCATTTGACACAACAACAGGTTTCGAAAGTTGAAAACGGGACAAATTGTAATATCATAACTTATCTCAAAGCAAGTCGTGCGGTTGGCTTAAGACTGAGGTTGGCTCGATCTCATACACGAAGGCATTTCGCAAAAGTGTAATTTTCATTTTATCTCATTTCTGCACCGGGTAGGCTTCGGCTGCAGGTATTTGTTTAGCATTGCCGAAAGTTCGGATTTCCTGAACGGTTTGCAGATGCTTGCCGTAAATCCGTACTCATAAGGAACCGTGAGAAAAAGAAACAACACTGCCGGCAAGATAGAGCGGTATGACTGCAATGTCCTTATACCGTGAGCAATTTTCGAGCGAGAGACGGATTCCATATCTGCTTTTGTGTTCGGACATGAAAACGGACATGCTTTGCATGGATCCCCGTTTACCGGACTTGACCTCGATAGGAATAATATCCGCGCCTTTTTGCAGCAGATAATCGACTTCGGCATTGCTTGAACGCGCTTCTCTGTGCCAGTAGTACAATTGACATGCGCTATCAGGCGCGCCGCCGGCACAGAGTTCCAATCCGGCAAAAATCTCCGCAATACTTCCTTTGTTAATGAATTCCACCATGGGATCTGTCAGGAGTTCACTCAATTCCAGACCGAGCAGGCGCTGGTGCAAGCCGAGATCCAGGGGAATGACCTTGAATTTTTTAGCATTAATCTGGGCGCCTAAAGGAATCCCGGTTCCGGAGGTATGATAAACTTTATGGATAAGGCCGGCCATTTCGAGCAGATCGAGCGCCTGTTTGTAGGCGGTCTGGGGGCCGGTATCTGCAATGCGCGCATAGGTGAATTTGCACCCGGCCTGCAACGCCGCGGATTTAAGCGTCTCGAAAAGTTTAAGTTGTGATATTCGTGTTTTGTACTTTGCGAAATCATCCTTAAAGGTTGCCAGCAATTCGTCGAGCGCACTCCGGCATTTAGACAAATCATTTTTCTCTTTATATAGTTTTACCACGGCCGGCATGCCGCCGACAATGCTGTAGGAGCGAAACAGATCCAGAAATTTTGCATGAAAAACAGGATCAACCGCGATTCCTTTCCCGGGTATTTTTAACAACGCCGCGCTTCCAGCGCCCGCTATAGCCACAATAAATTCTTTAAAAGTCATTGGATACATATAGAGCGAAGATATTCTGCCGACACCAAAGGAGGGAAGTTGCTCAAGTGCAAATTCAAGCAACGACCCTGCGGCCGCCTTTCGGACATCAAGTCCCTCAAACTTGACAATTTAGGGTCATAATAGCTATATTCCTCCTTGATTAAATAGCCATTTTTTCCATTTAAATTTCCCTGGAGAACCTATGAAAATATTTACTCGCTTCGCCGGTATTTCAGTTGCTTTGCTCCTACTACCGTCATGCGGTCACCACAAGCCATCCCGGACCAGCGCCGGTCAATGGGCGCCGTATATTTCCGGATACACCTCCGGCCTTATTTCGCATGAATCGACCATCATCGTCCGAATGACCAATGAGGCGGCACGGGACAATGAACTCAACAAGCCTTTAAAGCAATGCCCTTTCAGTTTTTCTCCGTCGATCAAAGGGACCGCGTTTTTCAAGGACCGAAGCACTATTGAATTCAGGCCCGACCGGAGATTAAAGGATAAACAGAACTACAAGGCATCATTCGATCTTTCCCGTTTCATTAAAGTCCCCAAGCAGTGCGCATCCTTTCCTTTTGAGTTCAGCGCCATGGAACAAATGATCGATATGCGCGTGGACGGGCTTGCGCCGATGAAGAGCGATGATTGCAGATGGCAACGGCTTTCCGGAACCCTTATTACCGCGGACGTCGAGGATGCCGGCGCGGTGGAAAAGACGCTTGAAATCCGCCGGGAATCGAAAACCCTTGCTATACGGTGGGAGCATGCGGAAGACCGGTGCAGGCATTCGTTTACCATCGACAGCATCGAGCGCCGGGAAAAACCGTCGGCCGTGGAACTTTCCTGGAACGGTTCGGGCATAAACGCGCGGCAGCAAAGTTCGCAGCAGGTCAATATACCGGCCATCGATGAATTTTCCGTCCTGGAGGCCAAATGCATTCCCGGCGGCGAACAACGCATCATCATCAGGTTTTCCGATCCGCTTGAGCGCAACCAGAACCTGGCCGGGATCATCCAGGTGCCGGGCGACGACAATCCGCGCTACGCGATCGAAAACAATGAAATCCACATCTACCCCTCCACACACCTTGCCGGAACCATCGACATCGCGGTTAACCCGGGTGTGCGGAACATCGCGGGAAAAAAATATAAGGAAACCACGGCGGTGCGCGTAACCATCGAAAGCATCAAACCACAAGTCCGCTTCGCCGGCAAAGGCGTCATCATTCCCACCAGCGCCAACGCCGTGATACCCATCGAGGCTGTCAACCTGAAAGCAATCGACGTAAGGGCCATCAGGATTTACCGGAACAATATACCGCAATTCCTCCAGGTCAACGATCTTGCCGGCGCGCAGGAGCTCACGCGCGTGGGAAGCGCCGTGTGGCATAAAATCGTCCCTATAAACTTCACCGCCGACATGCGTGACCGCTGGGTCCATTGCGGATTCGATCTTTCTCCTCTCTTATCCGCCGAGCCCAACGCCTTGTATCGCATTGAACTCAGGTTTTCAAAAAAATACGCGGCCTATCCCTGCTCCGGGGCGGACACGGCAATAGATAACTCCGACGACAATACGTGGACGCTGGAGGAAGAGGAGGGGGGTTCCGATGATTCCTATGAGGATTCCTATAATTATTATAACGAATACGAGGGTGATAACGGCGAAAACAGCTGGCAACGGCGCGACGATCCGTGCAGCAACCGTTATTACCTGCAATATGGCGGAACATTCTACAGCCCCGCGGCGGCGCGAAATGTGCTTATTTCCGATATCGGGCTTATCGCCAAGATAGGCGGCCCCGACACGATGTTCATTACAACAACGAACATAAAAACCGCCCAGCCTTACACTGGGGTCAATGTGAAGGTCTTGAATTATCAGTACCGGATCATCGGCGAGGCGGTCAGCGACGGCAGCGGCCTGTGTTCCGCGCCTTTGCGCGGCAAACCTTATCTGGTAACGGCTGAAAGCGGAAAACAATGCGGCTATTTACGGGTCGATGAAGGATCGGCTTTGCAAATAAGCCACTTTGACGTCGGCGGCGCATCAGTCCCCAAAGGACTCAAAGGCTTCCTCTACGGAGAACGCGGCGTATGGCGGCCGGGCGATTCCCTGTTTTTGACCTTCGTGCTTGAGGATAAAACCCACCGTCTTCCCAAAGACCATCCGGTCACGCTCGAACTTATCAATCCGCGCGGGCAGACGATTCAAACCATTACCCGCACCACGTCAATTGATCATTTTTATTCATTCGCCACAGCCACCCCGCCCGACGCTCCCACCGGCGTCTATAACGCGCGTGTCAAAGTCGGCGGCGCCGTGTTTGAAAGCGGCCTCAAAATAGAGACCGTCATGCCCAACAGGCTCAAGGTAAACCTCGATTTCGGCTCGGATACGATCTTTATCGACCGTAAAGCGGCAAGCGGAAAACTATCCACGCGCTGGCTGAGCGGAGCCGTTGCGCACGATTTGAAGGCCGACGTTGAACTGAGGCTCGAACCGGCGGCAACGACCTTTTCAAAATTCAAGGAGTATCGTTTTGATGATCCGGTTCGGCAATTCGGTTTTGAACCCCAGATGATTTTCGAAGGAAAAGTGGACGCCGGCGGGTCCGCGTCCATTTCGCTGCCGGCAACCGAGTCTAATCCGCAGGGCATGCTTTCGGCAACGTTCAAGTCCCGCGTGTTCGAACCGGGCGGCGCATTCAGCGTGGACCGGCGAACGATGCCCTTTTCGCCGTTTTCCCGCTACATCGGCATCAAACTGCCCAAACCCGACGTTCCATGGGGGGCGTTCTGCACGGATTCGCAGCATAGCGTTTCAATCGCAACCGTTTCGGCGCATGGCATACCGGTAGCGGTAAAAAATATCAGGCTCCAACTTTTCAAAGTCGATTGGCGGTGGTGGTGGGAGCAAGGCGACCGTAACCTCGCCGATTTCATAGCCTCGCCCGAGCATAAACCCGTCGCATCGGCCGTTATCTCGACGGTCAATGGACTGGCGACCTGGTCGTTCAGCGTGTCTCATAATAATTGGGGGAGATATTTGCTCAGGGCCCAGGACCTTGACGGCGGACACGCCACCGGGGAATTTCTGTATGTGGACTGGGCCGACGGATACCCGCGCGGCGCTTCCGAAGCGCCCGGCGGCGCCTCGGTGCTTTCATTTACATCCGATAAAAACGAATACACGGTTGGTGAAAAAGCAATGCTGACCATATCCGGAGGCGGCGCCTCGGCGCAGATCCTAATTTCAATTGAAAACGGCAGTACCGTTCAAAAACAATTCTGGGTGCGCGGATCGGCGAAACAGACAAGCGTGCCCATCGACATTACCGGAGATATGGCCCCCACCGCCTATGTTTACGCAACGCTTCTCCAGCCCCACGGCCAGACCCAGAACGACCTGCCGATCAGGATGTACGGGGTTATCGCCCTGCGCGTCGTGGATCCCGCCACGAAGCTTTCGCCCACGCTTACGGCCCCCGACGTCTTGCGTCCGGGCGAAAAGGCGCTTGTCAAGGTCTCGGAATCCAAGGGCAGACCCATGGCCTATACATTGGCGGTTGTCGACGAAGGGCTATTGGACCTGACCCGCTTTAAAACCCCGGACTTATGGAACTTTTTTTACCAGCGCGAGGCGCTCGGCGTTCGCACCTGGGATCTGTTCGACCTGGTGAGCGGGGCTTACGGAGCGCAGCTTGAGCGTATCCTTTCGATAGGCGGAGACCAGGGGCTTTCCGCCCCCGGACAAAAGCGCGGGAATCGTTTCCCGCCCATGGTGCGATTCATAGGACCTTGTCGCCTGAAGGCCGGGGAAACCGCTGAGCATCATATTGACGTGCCGCAGTACGTGGGATCGGTGCGCGTCATGGTGGTGGCCGGTGAAAACGGGGCCTACGGCAGCGCCGAGCGCGCCGTTGCGGTGCGCAACCCGCTCATGGTGCTGGCGACCCTACCGCGTGTTTTAGGCCCTTCCGAAACCACGCGTCTGCCGGTGTCGGTATTCGCGATGGAGAAACATGTCCATAACGTACAGGTGACCGTTTCGGTTTCGGGCAAAGCGCGGCTTACGGGCGCCGCGACAAAATCTCTTACGTTCAAAGAACCGGGCGACGAGCTTGTGGCCTTCGACCTGACGGCGTTACCGGCAACGGGACAAGCCCATGTGCTTATTGAAGCCTCCGGTCATGGCGAGAAAGCGCGCCAGGATATCGATATAGAGATCCGCAACCCCAACCTTCCCGTGGTAAGCGTCATCGACACCCTGCTTGCCGCCAGGCGGCAGTGGCGCTGCGCCTATACGCTTCCCGGCATAGAGGGAACAAACAGCGCACTCGTGGAAATTTCGCGCATGACCCCGCTTGACCTCGGAAAAAGGCTTGAATACCTTATTTCCTATCCGCATGGATGCGTTGAGCAAACGACCTCCGCGGTTTTTCCGCAGCTTTTTTTAGGCGCTCTGGTTGATCTCCCCGCCGAGCGGAAACACGAAATCCAGCAGAACGTCCAGGCCGGGATCATTCGAATGCAAAGTTTCCAATGCGGGTCCGGGGGCTTCAGTTATTGGCCGGGGTACGGCGACGCCGACGCCTGGGCCTCGTCCTATGCAGGCCACTTTTTGACGGAAGCGAAACTGGCGGGCTATTCGCTGCCCGATGGCCTGCAGGAACGCTGGATCCGTTTTCAGCAGCGCGCGGCCAACGAATGGAACGGCTCCGAGGGTTGGGCGAGGCTGACGCAAAGCTACCGGCTGTATACCCTGGCGCTCGCCCAGAAACCGGAGCTGGGGGCCATGAACCGGCTGCGCGAATTCCCCAAACTCGAAATCGCGGCCCGCTGGCGTCTGGCCGCCGCCTACCAGCTCGCTGGACAGCATGACATCGCCATGGCGCTTATCGCGAACGTTCCCGGGACCGTGGAACCCTATCGGGAACTAGGACAAACCTTCGGGTCGGACCTCCGGGACAACGCGATGATCCTGGAAACGATGACTCTTTGTAAAGACCAAACCAACGCGGCCCGGCTCGCCCAAAAAATCGGCGAACAGGTGGGTTCCAGCCAATGGATGAGTACCCAGACAACGGCATACGCGCTTCTTGCCCTGTCTAAATTCCTTGGATCGTCCGGAACGTCCGGAACAATCAACTGTTCGCTGCATCCGCAAGGCGAAAAAGAGCTGTCTCTAGTCACCAGCGCCGCGGTCCTGCAGCAGAAACTTGCCATCGGGCCCGACATGCTCCAAGGGACCCTGGACGTGACCAACCACGCAACCACCGGCGTGGCCTACGTGCGCCTTATCCTCAAGGGCACGCCCCTTGCCGGCCATGAGAGCATCGTCAATCAGGGAATAAGCATGCAGGTGGAATACGAAACCAAAAACGGACAACCGCTCAACCCGCTTGCCGTTGAACAGGGAACGGATTTTATCGCCACGGTTACCTTGACCGCGCCGCCCGCCGCCGGATCAATCGACCGGGTGGCCCTTACACAGGTTTTCCCGTCGGGCTGGGAAATCCGCAACATGCGGTTCGAACAGTTGTCCGAAAAGGAAAGCGGCTATGAATACCGCGACATTCGCGATGACCGCGTGTTTACGTATTGTTCGCTTAGTCCGCAATCCGTTAACCATTACAGAATCGAGCTCAATGCCGCCTATGTTGGCAAGTATTATCTGCCGGCGATCTATGCCTCCGCGATGTACGACGAAACGATTAACGCGGTTGTACCGGGAAAATGGGTTGAAGTAAAGGAGCCGGTGAAATAGTCTGAATTATGATTAACCGGATTAAAGGATGATAGGATTAAAAAATAAAAATTTTAAACTCTTCTTCGGGCTTTTTTGCGCCGCGCTGATGGCATGGACATTCTGGCCCAGGCATCTTTTCAACGACCCGTGGTCGTTCGTCCTTGAGGACAAAAACGGCGGTCTTTTAGGGGCGCGCATCGCGGCCGACGGACAATGGCGGTTTCCTCCGGGACGGGCGCTTTCACAAAAATTCGTCAGAGCCCTGACGCTCTATGAAGACAAACGGTTCTGGCTGCATCCCGGAATCGACCCGCTTGCGGGCTTGCGGGCTTTTTATTCCAATATTCATAACCGCAAAATCGTAAGCGGCGCGAGTACCATCCCGATGCAGGTTGTCCGCTTATCCCGCTATGGAAAGGCTCGGACGATTCAGGAAAAATGCATCGAAGTCGCCCTCGCGATACGGCTTTCCCTGACCGCCCGGAAAAAGACCGTTTTGTCGCTTTATGCCTCGCATGCGCCGTTCGGCGGAAACGTCGTGGGGCTTGAGGCCGCGTCGTGGAGGTATTTCGGCAGAAGCCCCGATAAGCTATCGTGGGCGGAGGCCGCCACGCTGGCCGTGCTGCCCAACAATCCTTCGCTTATCCATCCGGGGCGCAACCGTATATTTCTTCTGTATAAGCGCAATACGCTGCTCAAAAAATTATATGCTCATGGCGCGATGGATTCCCTTGGGCTCGCGGCGTCCGTTGCCGAACCGCTTGTCGGGCAGCCGCTCAGACTTCCCGATTACGCGCCGCACCTCCTCGAACGCGCGTACGCGGCATCGCGTCGGTCGAAGGCCGCCGATTATCGCATTAAATCAACAATCGATTGCGCTTTACAGGAGCGTGTTATCGATATTGTCAAACGACGCCATGCCGCGCTCGCCGCCGGCGGCATCCATAACATGGCGGCGCTTGTACTCAGCGTGAATAGCGGCGAAGCGCGGGCCTATGTGGGAAACGCGGGTCTCGAAGATACCGCGCGGGGCCGTTACGGCAACGACGTCGACGTTATAACCGCGCCCCGCAGCACCGGCAGCGTTCTCAAGCCGCTCCTGTACGCGGGCATGCTTGACGCGGGAGCCCTTTTGCCGACGACGCTTATTCCCGACATTCCCACGAGCATCGGAGGTTTTTCCCCGCAAAATTTTTGCCGCTCCTACGAAGGCGCGGTACCCGCGCGGACCGCTCTCGCCCGATCCCTTAATATTCCCGCGGTGCGTATGGTGCAGCGTTTCGGCGTCGGCCGCTTCTATGACCTTCTTGTCAAACTCGGCATGACCACGATCAACCGGCCGGCCGACGATTACGGGATCAGCGTCATTTTAGGCGGCGTTGAAGGCCGCCTGTGGGACCTCTGCGGCATCTACGCTTCAATTGCCCGCAAAGTCAATGAATATCACGGGCATCCCCTTGATAAAGGGCCTCCCTGTTTTTCCCCCCCTTCCTATGTTTCCGATCCATCGGCCGGCAACAAGCGGGGGTTTCTTCCCGATGATCCCTTGAGCGCGTCGGCTTGCTGGTGCGCGCTATGCGCCATGGTGGAGGTAGTCCGTCCCGGCGAGGAGGCGACCTGGAGGGAATTTTCGTCAACGCGACGCATCGCCTGGAAAACCGGAACCAGTTTCGGGTTCCGCGACGGCTGGGCGATAGGTTGCACGCCTGAGCATATCGTGGGAGTTTGGGTCGGCAACGCCAGCGGAGAAGGCAGGCCGGAGCTGATAGGTATTGAATCCGCGGCCCCGGTACTCTTCGATATTTTCAACATACTTCCCCGCGGAGGATGGTTTTTAAAACCGGAGGCCGAACTTCGGAGCGTCAGGGTGTGCAAACAAAGCGGCTTCATAGCCGGACCATTTTGCCCGGAGGCCTCCACGATTAACGCGCCCGAAGCGGGGCTTCGCAGCGCGCCATGCCCGTACCACCGGATGATACATCTTGACAAAAGCGGCTCTTGGCGAGTGAGCGATGATTGCGAGCCGGTCGCCGAAATGCTGCACAAGCCCTGGTTCGTCCTGCCGCCGACCATGGAATACTATTACCGTCAACATCATGCCGACTATGCCCCGCTGCCGCCGCTACGAACGGGATGCGCTAAGGATCTCGAACACGCAACCATGGGGCTTTTATATCCGCATTCCGGGGACGCCGCGTTGTATTTACCCCGGGGAACGGACGGTAAAAGGGGGAACAGCGTTTTTGAGGCGACCCTGAAAAACCCGGCCGGAGTCATCCACTGGCACATCGACGACGAATACATCGGCACGACGACCGGCATTCACCAACTATCGGTTTCGCCCGCGCCCGGAAAGCATGTGCTGGTGCTTGTCAATGACCAAGGGGAAAGGCTTGAAAGAACGTTCACCGTATTGGATAAGCCGAATTAACGGTATCGTATTCATTTTCCAATTAAGCCGGCTTGTTGAAAGGTCCTTTTAATAGAGATATTTAATGCGCAAAGGGGCTCCCTGCATCGTGCCGGGGAACCCCTTCGTTGTATAATGGCGGAGGACGAGGGGCTTTCCCTGGCCTGCCGTAAGTATTTGATAAATTTATAGTTCCTGCTTTGACTGCTTCAAAATAATACCAAACTCACCTGAATCTATCGAGTAATAACAAGTAACTACTCTTCAAAATTACCTCTCGCCACGGCGAATATTGTTACCGTAGTGGAAGTATACGTGCGTTAAATAGTTTTATCATCCTTTTTCTAATCGCAACAGGAATCGAATGTCCGTCTATTGTTTTCTTCTCTGCCATTCATTCCAAACTGACACATTGATTTCTCTCTCATGTCAAGATAAATTACGGAGCTGTACGGAGCATAGTTGAGATGGAAATCCTTTGAATGATTTTTCAATGCTAATATCATACCTAAACATAAGCGCCTTTTGCCGAAAAAATTATTTACTATTTCCGGTGATTCAAGTTATTATTTTAAGAGAAACAATAAAGGGTAAGAATGAAAGATATTGATATCCGGACAGCTTTAAAAACAAAAATTTTAAAGCGTTACTTAAAAGAGCCCAATACCGTCATTATAGATGAGTTAGGAATAAATAACGGTAGTTCACGAATCGATGTTGCTCTTGTTAATGGAACCATCCATGGCTTCGAAATAAAGAGCGATTCAGATTCGCTCGCAAGGTTACCTGAACAGATTAGGTCTTTCTGTTCAGTATTAGACCATGTTACGCTGATTGTCGGCTATAAATTAGCCGGTGCAGCGTTAAAAATGATCCCAGACTGGTGGGGTGTTAAATTGGCCGAACAAAAACCAACCAGAGAAATACACCTGTCCGAAGCCAGATCGCCAAGAAATAATCCACGCTTGGATAAATTATCTATTGTTAAATTGCTTTGGCGGGACGAAGCGCTTGAATTACTTGAGGAAATCGATTCAATAAAAGGATTCAAATCAAAACCCCGTCAATATATCTATGAAAAACTTGCCGAAGTTGCAGACCTTGATGTTATTCGTTCAAGGGTAAGGTACCAGCTTAAGAATCGAAAAGACTGGCGAGCTGTCGAACGACAAATGTAAGGTGATGATTAATAGCTGCTTGAAGCCACGTTTCTACACTTCCTGTCCCTTTGGTATTTAAAGTCATTCTTTTCATTGCTATATAAGCGTCTCCTTTGCTAAAATTTTCTCCAGAATATTCATCATGTCCATAGAGCATTTCAGCATGCGCAGGATATTGAGAATGACCTCTTCCATTTTCTTTATGCAGAGCCTCACCACGCATGATAATCCAATGTTGGCTTGAAGTATATCGAATGCTTGCACTAGGATTCGGAACTTCTGGAAGATTATTATTAAGGAAAGGATGTTGAATTGTATAATCACCAAATGTGGGTATCCGATCAGGTTTCACTTCGTCTTTTTGATGAAGCCAGAAACTATAGTCTTGCCTGTCAAATGTATTCGTACCTTTAGGAAACTTTGTGAGATCAAGTGGAAAAATCCCTCCGAGAAGAGTAATTGTCCTCCAATTTCCAATAGGAGACAATTTTTTATATACATGAGACAATTTCTGCGAGTCTTCGGTAATCAATTGATTATCGAAAATGATATCGATATTGTTGGCCTTTAAGTCAAAATAAGTAAGCATTGTATTTAGTTGCACATTGAAATCCGTGCTTTCAATATCCGATGAATGAATACGTAGACAAAGTCCATTACCAAGCTTTTCAACAGCATATTTGCAGGCACTAATATACTCTTGCGACCTGTTAAGACCTACAATGGGAATTGGCGATATACCGATATCCTTTGACAGATCTGAAAACATGATTAATGGATGCTTTCCATTTGCTTTAATGTTTGTGTTGCAATGAATAAAATCAAGGAAAAATGGAGATTTTCCCCAATACTGTAGGATTTCCTTTGCCATTATATTTACTACATTACTAACCCTTAAAAGGATTTTAATTCTTTTTTCTCCCAATTTTTGAATTTTTGGTTCAAATCTTTTGGGAAATATTTCCACTAAAGGAGTGAGTTTCAATTTGACTTGATCTTCTAATTCACTTAAAGCCTTCATTTCGGCTCTTCGCCACCGTAAAACGGGAACATAATGACGATAATCAAACATAGATTCAATCCCAGATTATATTGGAAAACATTTTTCTTACTTGATGATGCCCAACTAAATTGTTAAGCATTTTATATACTTTAAACTCATATCTCATCCTTCCGGCAACTATCGCAGGACTTATTCCAAGCTGCTTTGCTAAAAGCTGTGCCGCATCTGGCGATTTTAAACAACTTGCAGGGCTTTTCTTCCAAATATCAGCAGGAATAAGCGCTTCACGCGCAAGCTCATCCGCTTCTATTTCTTTGGCATCATTCTGATCCTCTATATCCAGGTCATCAAAAAATTCCGTAAATTCTCCACCACGGTGAAGCACAACATGAGCCAATTCATGCATGAGGGTAAACCAAAAGTTATCTAATCGGTCATATCGTATCGTTAATCCAACAGTTGGATTTTTGCCGTCAATAAGAATGGCTGCGCCATCAAGCTGTGTATGGGGGAGATGGGGTTCGATTATAAGCGGTATACCGTTTTTGACTAAAAATTCCTGAGCAAGAATAGGACCATTTTCGGACCAACTTAATTGAGCAACTTTTTTTAGAAAATCAATATCAAGGCGTTCCGGAATTGTACTGATCAAACTGATTTCATTTGCTTTGTTCACGATTCGGGCGGTCCATGCGGCCAATGCATAGCCGTCCATCTGGCGGCCTGAGCGTATATGATCGGATTTTCTATAAAGAGCCACCGATGCAATGTCAGGGCCGCTGAATTTGATAAATTTTCGGAGATCTTTTTCAACATTTTCGAGGACATTCGATGCTTTAATCCAACCTCTCCGAATCATTTCTTTAACCGGAAAACGTGACCAATCGAGCTTCTCCTCTGAATCAGAGGACTCTCCACCTTTGAGAAGTGCACTGGCTGGAATTCCTAAGCCATCATGAAGGGCCCGGATCATTTGCAGGGTTAAAGGTCGTTTTTTTGAAAGGATTTCCGAGACCTTGCTTCGGCTTCCGATAAATGGAATTAAATCCCTGGGAGTCAAGTTTTGCTGTTCCATTCTGAACTTGATTGCCTCAATTGGGTCGGGGATTTCTTTTTTAATTTTTGTTTTCTCATATTCTTCTATTAATAAAGACAAGAGTTCGAGCCTATTGCTATCCGCCGTCCCTTTCTTAGGTTCGATATCAATGAGATTTTCAAGCTCAATAAGAGCTGATTTATATTCGGTTTCAGTTTTTATAATTTTATTCATTTTGTACCTCAATCGAATTTCCATTTAGAATACTCGGCATGGGTTCCTATCCGTTTTATAAAAACCACCTGCTGAGCATAGGCTATCTTCGTATCGATTCTGTAACAATTACCTTTAAGGTTAAACACCACTCGTTTGTCTCCTAACATACTTGCATTGGGATACCGTTTTTTCACATCGTTTGGCTTCTGCCATTTCGCATCTTCAACTTCACAAATCCATACATCAACCTGAGAACAAACATCAGCATGTTTTCGTTTAAAATTATCTAAAAGCTCAAGCCCGGCAATTCTCATATAAAGCCTAAACAAACTATTGTTCCCAAAAAACAAATATAGTCATTGTTCCCGTACAGGGAATATACAACAATTAAACAAAAAGTGGAAGAAAATTGTAATTTTTTTCTTTTTTAGATCAATCAGTGTATCTGACAGCTGTGTTCTTTTTGAGGTTTTGACGATTTAAAATTCATGTTGAAGCCGCCTCTCTGCGCAGTGCTTTGCTTCGAGAAACAGTGATTGGTCAATTCCGAATTTCGATTTTGATTCATTCGCGTTCAAAGATACAAATGCAAAAAAACCAATGAATATCGCAAAAGGCATTTTATTCATGACGATAAGATCCTTTCATGGTGTGTTTCGCAAATTCGGATTTTAAAATAAAAAATCTCCAGTCAATGGCTTTTTGTTTTAATGTCTATATTCCTTCATTGTGGAAAGGAACATACCTCTGAGTTATATAAAAATGAGATAAAACTTGTAAAAGAGTCAAGCGGCTTTTACTGAAGATTCATTATAATCGGAATATTTTAAGCATTGTTTGCGCTTAGCATTTAAAAGCACAAAGGGGCGTCCTGCTTTTGGGCAGGACACCCCTCCATATTTAATGGCGGAGGACGAGGGGCTCGAACCCCCAAGCCCGTAAGGGCAGCGGTTTTCAAGACCGCCGGATTACCATTATCCTAGTCCTCCGTAATGTTTCCGCGTGGTAAAAATAAGTCCTATGAAGGGCATTTGCAAGAGCGGTGCGGCGCGCGGTTCATTATATCGCATAGACGGATATTCGGATACGTAGGTGCAACCGAAGTGTCTTGTCAAACTTCCCGCTCATAATTCATTTTTGTGATTTGGACATCAACGCCTCCCCAGCCCCTGCAGGGGGATAGTTGGCGTCTTCTCAATCCTGATCCGAAAGGAACCATGCCCATGCCTACGATCATCACTTCCCCCGCAATTGTCAAGGCGGCGGGAAACAAACCCAAGATTATCGAGGAATTCATCGGCCATGTAAGCTCCAAAACCCCGGCGCTGAGCATCGCGCGGATGAAGAGCCCCTCGGGATGGAGCGAGCCCGGACAAACGCCGGAGTTCGACGAATATACGGTCGTCCTGCGCGGGATGCTGCGGGTTGCCACGAAAACGGATGTCTATGAAGTAACCGAAGGTCAGGCCATTATCGCCCGCAAAGGCGAATGGGTCCAATACGGCACGCCGGGGCCACACGGCGCGGAATATATCGCCGTATGCCATCCGGCGTTCACTCCGAACGACGTCCACCGGGATTCCCTATGAAAGCGCTCTTTATCGGCGGCACCGGCGTCATCAGCTCAGCTTGTTCACAAATGGCAATAGAACGCGGGATCGACCTTTTCCTGCTTAATCGAGGAACATCGCGCCGGACTCCGCCCGCCGGCGCCCATGTTCTCCGTGGAGATATCCGCGACCCGAAGTCCGCGCGCGCCGCGCTGGGAACCCATTCCTTCGACGCCGTGGTTGATTGGGTGGCGTTTACGCCTGAACATATTGAGTCGGACCTGGAGATCTTTCGGGGCAGGACGGGGCATTACGTGTTCATCAGTTCCGCTTCGGCCTATCAAACCCCACCATCGTTTTTGCCGGTAACGGAATCGACCATTCTTGACAATCCCTGCTGGAAATATTCCCGCGACAAAATCGCCTGCGAGGAGCGTTTGACGCGCGCCTATCGCGAGGAGAAATTCCCCTTTACCATCGTCCGGCCTTCCCACACCTACGATCGAACCCTGCTTCCCTTCGAGGGCGGCTGGACCGTGGTGGACCGCATGCTGCGCGGTAAAAAAGTGATTGTCATGGGGGATGGCTCGTCGCTGTGGACTTTAACGCATCATGTTGACTTCGCGCGAGGCTTCATCGGGCTTTTGGGTAACTGCCGCGCAATCGGCGAAGCCTTTCATATCACCTCCGACGAATGGTTGTCGTGGAACGGAATTTTCACCATTATCGCCAATACCGCGGGTGTTCAAAATCCCGACATCATCCATGTTCCTTCCGACGTGATCGCCGCCTTTGATCCCCATTGGGGCGCGGGCCTCTTGGGCGATAAATCGCACAGCATGATTTTCGACAACAATAAAATAAAACGCCTTGTCCCCGATTTTGCGTGCCGCATTCCCTTTTCAGAAGGCGCGCGGGAAATTCTTGATTGGTACAATGCGGACTCCGCCCGCCGAATAATCGACGAGCCGTTCAATCGAATGTGCGATACCATCATTGAAGGGCAGATGCGCGCTTGGCCAAGGGAATAATCGGGAGTACGGGGGATTTACGTGACAGCGAACCCTGTGGCTCAATTTACTATCGGTGACTTCGCGCCGCCTGGAGCGCTTTTGCCCACGATCATTTTTTCAATCCGGGAAAACTCCTTGGCGCTTAGGTATTGCTTAAGAGCCGCGCGGTTCGACTGAAAAGCTTTATTGGCCTCCTGTATTTTTTTTCTTTCCACGAGAAATTTGAGCTGCCTGGCGAAATCCTCGGCCTTTTTCTTTTTACCCTCATATTCATCAAAAGCGTTGGTTGTTTCATTTCGCAGGTTGGTATAGGTGGTTTCGGACAAATATTGCTCCAGGTTCGATCGCAGTTCCTTAAAAAGCTTATAGGCTTCTTCAAATTTCTTCTGGTCGATAAGCCCGCGCACGCGGGCGGAGTTTTTTTCGGCCAGCGCTTTCGCCGCATAAAACTTCATTGCCGCCTGTGACGAGGCCTCATCAAGCCCGGCCAATTGCTTCGGGTCCATAAATCCGACAAGTTCGGGCCTGACCTTTTTTAATTGTGTTTGCGCCTGTTCGCCTTGGTCGTGTTGTATGAACCATTGAACTTGACGCACCATGGAAACCGCCCGACGTTTTCGTTTTTCATAATCCGACCAGGCTTCCTTGATCCGTTTCTCCAAGTCGTCGATCAGCTTATCGTTGTCAAGATACCGGTCGAACTGATCGCGCGCCTTTTTATAGGCGTCATATGCCTGTTCGACGCGCTTTTGGGTTAAAAGCCCGTCAATATCCTGCGCTAAAAGCCGCGCGGCCGCCACATTGGACTCATAATCAAGGTATGCGCGCTGCTGAGCATCCTCCAGCTTTTTGAAGCGTTGGGCGTCGAGAAACTCCCTGAGTGGTTCCGCGTCCAGCCGGAAGGCTATGTGCGCATCCCTTCCCTCATGATGCCGTATGAGCGATTCAATCTTTCGCTCTGATTGCCGGGCCTTTTTATTCCGCTCGCTGAAGTCGTCGTATGCTTTAATGACCCGGTCTTTAAGCTCAAAAAACCTTTTATCGTCCGCAAGATTCTTGCGCAGCGCGTCCTTGGATTTTTCAAATGTGTTCCACGCCGGTTCGCTGCGTTTGCACGCTATGAGCGAATCGATCCTGGTAAGATCGGCCTGCGCCTTGGCCTGCCGGCTGAAAAAGTCGCCCGTGGCCTTGCTTGCTTCCGAGGCCAGGGTAATGAAGGATTTATCGTCCATGTTTTGTTGAAGCAACAATCGATTTTCCGAAAATTTCGCGTTCGCCGCCGAGCCTTTCCCTTCGTCAATAAGAGACCGGATTTCACGCGCGCACAGTGTCGTTTGTCTCTTTTTATCCTTAATGGAGTCGATCGCCGAGCTCACTTCTTTGCGCAGTTCATCAAAGGCGTCTTTGGAAAGGCAGCGCTGCAGCTCGGCTCGCGATTGTTCGAACGCCGCGGACGCTTCCTCAACTTTTTGATTGGACAGCATTGCCCGGATTTCTCGCGCCCTCACGTTCGCCGCTCCCTGAGCCTTGCCGAATTCAACGGAGGCGCGCCCGACTTTGGTTTCAAGCCTGTTGAACTCGTCCTTGCCGAGGATCTGTTTGAGTTCGTCCCGCTTTGCGCGAAACTGGGCGAACGCCTCGGCGCTGCGATCCTGATCCACCAGGTCATCGATGGTTTGCGCGGCCTGTTGAGCGCGGCCGCGCCGGTTTTGGTCTTGAGCATAGGCGTTATCCACCATGGCCTTCAATTGCTCAAACTGCGCGGGAGAAAGGTATTGCCGCATGTTTTCCTGATAAATATTAAACACCGTCATGGCTTCTTCGTTTTTACCTTCGTTCATCAAGCCGAACACCTTCGCGGCATTCGACGCGGCCATGGTCCTCCCATGATTGGTCCCCGCGGCGGGTTGTTGCGCGGAGGCGGCCGCTGTGTCAACCGCCCAGCGCGGCAATTCAACCTGCTCAGGCGCGGGCGGTGCGGGCTGGAATTTAAAAGGAGCGGGCGCCGGTTGCAAAAGAGGATTTTTTTGCGGGGCAGGGACCGCAGCTTGAACGGGCGCGGTTGATATGATGGTCGTTTTGGGCCTTGCAGCGGCGGAGTCTTTTTTAGGAACCGCCGGAAGACTTTCCCGTTCCCTTGGTTGCGGCTGCGGGGACGGGGGAGGAGGAGAAGGTTCGACATACTGCGAGGCTTTGGGCGCCTCTTCGCTCGTTGCATTGACTATTGCTTCATCGACCTGGGCGAGTTCGATTTCCGAAAGTCCCGAGGCGGCGCACTTTTGCCGAAACTCTATCCCGGCCGCCTGCCCCTTTGTCCTAATGATCGATAGATTGACCAGAACCAGGGAGTCGATCGTGCTTTTAATCGATGTTTTCAGCGTCGAAACCCTTGAATCATAGATTTTTTTATCATTTTTCGCAATGAGATTCCCATACTTTTCGATTTTAAAACTAATGAGCGACAATTGCTGCCGGGCAAGGCGCACATCGTGGTTGGAAACGGCGTCCTGGGCTTGCCGAAAATAATTTTCCAGGGTGGATGACACCTGAGCGGAATCAACGTCGAATAAGGAGCCTCCGCTTGCCCAGGCGTTTGCGGCGATAAGTATTGGTAAAAGAAGCGATAGTAAACAGCTACCGCGGTATCTGTTTGGTGGATCTTTATACTTTCCGATGATCATGCTCCCGTCATTTTTGTTCGAAATGATCGTATCCATTTCACGTATTCCGTATCGCTGATCCGGCTATGCTCGTTAAGCCAGCCCGTAAGAAACGCGCGAAGAGCCGCGGGGTTAAGCCTTCCCGCTTCGAAATCATCCAAAAAATCCGATAGCCTTGTACCGGCCTGCTCGTGGTCGGATTGATGAACGGTAAAGGTTGGAACGGCATATGCCCGCATCAAGCGCTCTTCGCTCTCGAAATGAAAAAGAATATAGCGCTCTATTTCCGCAAGCAGGGCCTTGGTCGCAACCTGGTCGGTTACGCGCGGAGACTGTTCGATTCGGTCGAAAAGCCGGTATAAATAGTCGTGCTGGCTGTCCATTTCCGGAAAATTCAGCGTATGGTTTGTATTAAAATCATTCAATAGAAGACGCCTCTATTATAAAAGGATATTCACGCCAACAATATGGACTTCTCTGAAAACTACTTGTTTTATCAGGATATTCGCAATCGGTACGGCTTTTCATTGTTATTATATCACTTTCATTATTCGCTGCAAACCGAAAAACAATCATGACTGTACAATAAAATTCCATTTTTTCTGTAATCCGATTCACGCATCATTAATTTTGTGCTTCTCTAAAAGGCAAATCATGAAACCAAAGAATATCGGTGAAAATATCTCCATTTTCGGAGCGTGGCAAAACAATCTCAAGGGATTTGACCTTGACATCCCGCTCAATAGGCTGACGGTCATTACCGGCGTCAGCGGATCGGGCAAGTCTTCCCTCGCGTTCGATACCATTTACGCGGAAGGCCAGCGCCGGTACGTTGAAACATTCTCCTCCTATGCCCGGCAATTTTTAGACCGTATGGACAAGCCCCGTGTGGACCGCATTGAGGGAATTCCGCCGGCAATCGCCATCGATCAAACAAACCCCGTTCGAACATCCCGGTCCACGGTCGGGACAATGACCGAACTAAACGATCATCTCAAACTTCTTTTCGCCCGCGCTTCGCGCCTTTATTGTCAAAAATGCGGAAAGCCGGTAAATCGTGACAATGCGGGAAGCATCTTCGAAAGAGTTCTGGATACATTTAAAGATAAAAAGGATAGGAATGCGCTTATTACCTTTTCGGTAACCATTCCGGCGAATTTCACCGAAGAGGAAGTTGCAACCCAGGTTGCCGCATTGGGTTATTCCCGAATACATTTTCGGACCGATACATCGCTTGAAATAATCCAGGACCGCGTTTCCGTTTCCGCGGAAAACCGCGGCAGGTTGATAGAGGATTTTGAAGCTGCGCTTAAATTCGGTCATGGAGTAATCTCGGTGTATCATCTTACAAAAGAAGCTGTTACGGAAACACCGCTACGGTTCTCCTCGGGTCTACACTGCCCTGATTGCGATATCACTTATAAGGAACCATCGCCCAATCAATTTTCCTTTAATTCCCCAATCGGGGCTTGTGAAACCTGTCGCGGATTCGGTCGCACAATCGGCATCGATCCGGCCCTGGTGGTTCCCGATACCGGTAAATCGCTCATGAAAGGCGCCATAAAACCTTTTCAAAGCGAAAGTTACCGCGAATGTCAGGACGATTGTATCCGCTTCGCGCGGCGCCGCGGCGTTCCGTTGCAAATTCCCTGGAACGAGCTTTCCCAAGAGCATAAAGACTGGGTATTCAAGGGCGAGGGTTCATGGGAAGACGGCAAGTGGTATGGAGTCAATGGCTTTTTCGCGTGGCTTGAATCCCGAAGCTACCGCATGCACGTCCGCGTGCTGTTGTCGCGCTACCGCGCCTACCATCTATGCGCCTCTTGTAAAGGCGCCCGGCTTAAGCCCGAAGCCCTTCTGTGGAGAATCGGTCCGGGAAGCGGCCGTTCCATTCACGACGTCGTGCTGCTTCCTGTCAACGAGTGTCTGGCATTTTTTCAATCGCTCGTTTTACCCGCGCCCTTTGACGAGGCTGCCGGTTCATTAGTCAAGGAAATCGTCACGCGGCTCGGCTACCTAAAGGAGGTAGGGCTTTCCTATCTGACCCTGGACCGTCAATCGCGAACGCTGTCGGGAGGAGAGGTGCAGCGCATCAACCTGACGACCGCGCTGGGAACCTCATTGGTCAATACCCTCTTCGTTCTTGACGAACCTAGCATCGGCCTGCATTCCCGCGACATCGGGCGGCTCATCGGCGTGCTCCGGCGTCTGCGTGACGCGGGCAACACCATCGTCATCGTTGAGCACAACCCCGAATTGATTCGAGCCGCGGACCATATCGTCGACATGGGGCCGGGACCAGGTAATCTTGGCGGTTCGGTTGTCTTTTCTGGTAATTATCAACAATTGCTCGGCCACTATAATTCACTGACGGCAAACTACTTAGCTGGAATAAAAACAATATCTTCACCACCGCCTTTCCCGCAAGACGTTTCGGATGGTCAATTTTTGGAAATCCTCGGCGCCTGCCAACACAACCTTAAAAAAATAGATGTACATATTCCCCTTCATCGTATGGTGTGCATTACCGGCGTCAGCGGGTCCGGTAAATCGACGCTTATCAACGATATTTGCTATAAAGCGCTGAGAAAAATCAAATTACGGCCCATAGAAGAACCCGGGAACTACCGGGAAATCCGAGGCCATGAGCTTATTGGCGATGTGATTATGGTCGACCAGGCGCCCATCGGAAAAACCACGCGATCCAATCCCGTCAGCTATGTGGGCGCCTTCGATGCAATACGTAAGTATTTCAGCGATCAGCCGCTTGCGCGTCAACGAGGATATACGGCCGGGACTTTCAGCTTCAATTCGGGAAACGGAAGATGTCCGCGGTGCGGGGGAAACGGCTTCGAACACGTTGAGATGCAGTTCCTTTCCGATGTATACCTGCGATGTCCGGACTGCAATGGAACAAGGTATCGTCCTGAAATTCTTGAAGTTACGATTCAAAACTCAATTATGTCCATCAATCTCCAAAGAAAAACTATGAAGAGCTCCGAACATAAAAAAGCTTTTCATTCCCCGGTTTCCATCGCCGATGTTTTGGAAATGACCATCGATGAAGCTTGCGTTTTCTTCGCGCAGTCGCCCGCCATTCTACGGCCGCTTACGCCGTTAATGGAAGTGGGGCTTTCCTACCTGCGCTTGGGTCAACCCCTTCCAACGCTTTCCGGCGGGGAGGCACAGCGGCTTAAACTAGCCGGGCGCCTTGCCGAAAAAGAAACCCCCAACGATCGGGGATCGCTCTTTCTTTTCGACGAACCGACCACGGGCCTGCATTTCAATGATATCGATGTTTTGCTTCGGGCGCTGCGCAAACTTTTAGCGCGAGGACATTCGCTGGTCATTATCGAACACAATCTTGACGTTATTCGAGCCTCGGATTGGATTATCGACCTCGGGCCTGAAGGCGGGGCCGCGGGCGGTGAAGTACTCTGCGCGGGCGCCGTCGATTCAATCATGCGTTGCGAACGGAGCCATACGGGCCGGGCGCTCCTTGCCTATGACGCGGCGGCGGCAGCGAATCGGGACGATACAATGTCCTTGGCGCAGGCTGCCGAACCGTTCCGTAATACCTATAATGTCAACAACAACATTGTAATCAGTAAGGCCCGCGAACACAATTTACGCGCGATCGACGCCTGTATTCCCCGGGACGCGTTCACGGTCATTACGGGCGTCAGCGGCAGCGGTAAAAGCACCCTCGCCTTCGATATTCTTTTTGCCGAGGGACAGCGCCGTTACCTGGAATCGCTCAACGCCTACGCCCGGCAATTCATTCAACCCGCCTCCAGGCCGGACGTCGACGGCGTTTACGGCGTTCCGCCCACCGTGGCGATAGAACAGCGCACCAGCCGCGGCGGCAGAAAAAGCACCGTGGCGACCACGACGGAATTGTATCATTTCCTGCGATTGCTATTTGTCAAATTAGGCGAGCGGTATTGCCCGGAATGCAGCATCCCCATCCGGCCGCAAACCATTGAATCGATCGTCGCTAATCTCATGAAAACAATGCGGGGGAAAGCCGTTTCGATATGGGCGCCGCTTGTCGTCCATAGAAAAGGCCTCTATGCCGAAGAGGCCAACTGGGCCCTGGGTAAGGGATTTACCGAATTGCGCGTGGACGGGAAAATCACTTCCACACGGCAATGGCCGAAGCTCGATCGCTTCAAGGAACATACGATTGATATTCCCTTGGGTCAAGGCATTGTTGAGCCGGCCTCCGAAAAGAATCTCACGGAACTACTTTCCCTGGCGCTGTCGTACGGAAAAGGGACCGTTTACGTGGAATCCGCGGAAAAATCAAAACCCGTTAAAATTGTCGGAGAAACCGTTTTTTCCACGACCAATGCCTGCCCTCGATGCCACCGGGGTTTCGGTGAAATGGACCCCCGGCTTTTTTCATTTAATTCCAAACACGGTTGGTGCGAGCGCTGCTTTGGCACGGGTATCGAGCTTTCCGGATTTACCGAGGAGCAGACGGGCGAGGAGATGTGGTGGAACGACTGGTGGGAAGGGGAAGAGAGGCCGTGCAACGCATGCGGCGGACAACGGCTCAACCCCGAAGCGCTTGCGGTGCGCCTTAAGGGAAAATCGATAACGCAGTATGTCGCGCTTACGGTGGAGGAAGCCGTTGACCTGTTCAACACGACACTATGGAGCGAAGGCCGGGAACAGGCGATTTCCCGTGATGTGGTTACGGAACTTATTTCACGGCTGAATTTTCTCAAGGAGGTAGGGCTTGAGTACTTGACCCTGGACCGCGCCGCGCCCACGCTTTCGGGCGGGGAGGCGCAGCGTATCCGCCTGGCCGCGCAACTGGGATCGAATCTGCGGGGCGTCTGTTACGTGCTCGACGAGCCCACCATCGGCCTGCACGCGCGTGATACCATGAAACTGCTCGATACCCTGCGCATGCTCCGGCGAAAAGGCAATACCGTGGTGGTGGTCGAGCACGACGTCATGACCATTCAACAGGCAGATTACATCATCGACCTGGGGCCCGGCGGAGGAACCAACGGGGGCGTTGTTGTCGCGCGGGGGGACGTTAACGACATCATGCGCGCCGGCAATTCGTTAACCGGCACCTATCTTCGCTCTCCGCCCCACCACCCCTACGGAACGCGAAAGATACTTAAGGCATCTGTCAACGGCGCAGCGCCGAGGATTTCGATTGAATCGGCGTCGCTCCATAATCTCAAGCATGTCAACGTTGATATTCCACTGGGGGTTTTTGTTTGCGTAACCGGGGTGAGCGGCAGCGGAAAAAGCACCCTGGTGCATGACATTCTCCATGAAAACCTTCAACGTCTTATCGGTTCAAAAAAAGGGACCAACCGGCCGCGAGCCAAGAAAAAAAACGCATCGTCCCTCCGGGGGTGTTCGGCGATCAACGGCTGGGAAAAGATAGAACGGACGCTGGAAGTGGACCAGCGGCCCATCGGTAAAACGCCCCGTTCCTGCCCGGCCACCTACATCGGCATTTGGGATGATATCCGCCAACTGTTCAGTAAAACGCCCGAAGCGGGCATTCGGGGATATTCGCCGAGCAGGTTTTCGTTCAACGTCGCTTCCGGCCGATGCCCCGCCTGTGAGGGACAAGGAATTAAAAAAATAGAAATGAGTTTCCTGCCCGACGTTGTTGTCACCTGCGACGTCTGTAACGGCGCCAGATTCACGCCGGAGACATTGGCGGTATCCTTTAAAAACAAAACAATCGCCGATGTTCTGCGCATGAGCGTTGACGAAGCGGTTGAGTTCTTCGGTTTTCACGCCGCCATTCACAAGGCCTTGCGGCTTATGCGGGACGTGGGGCTCGGGTATCTTACCTTGGGTCAGCACAGCCCCACGCTTTCCGGCGGGGAAGCCCAGCGCATCAAGCTTGTCGCGGAATTGGCAAAAAGCAAAATAGATACCCTGGAGGAACCGGGGCTTTCGCGAAAAAGCCGTAGGGGCGCCGGCCGGGGCGCATCGCTCTATATCCTCGATGAACCGACCATCGGCCTGCACATGGCCGATGTTGAAAAACTAACGCGGCTCTTGCGCCGGTTTGTTGACGCGGGAAATACGGTGGTGGTCATCGAACACAATCTCGACGTCGTTGCCGAGGCCGATTGGATCATCGACCTTGGGCCCGACGGCGGAGCCTCGGGCGGCCGCGTCGTGGCCCAGGGAACGCCCGAAAAAGTCGCGAGATGTAAAAAGACCTCCCGCACCGCGCCGTTTCTGGCGAAGGCGCTGGCGGGAAAGCCGGATGTTATCACTGAGGTTCGATAGCGATGATGGTATTGTGCGGCCTCGGGGGCTGGTCCCAAACCCGCCTAAAAAGAGCATGCCGATAGTCAACGAGTCACGCCGTATGCCGCTTCATCCTGCAGCCTGCAGGCTTCCATGAGAAGGAACATCGGATCTTCATGAATGCTCCGCGCCGGATGGAGAAGTCCGGGATGAAACGAAAAATCACCATCCGTAAATTTCAAGGCTTTCCACAAGGCGTTTTTTCCCGTCTCCGACATGCCCTCGGCGTGTATGATTTTTCCTTGGTCGAAAAACACCGTGAAACACGTCGCCTTCTTTGCTTTACCGCACAGATCAAGTCTGCCGGTTTTAGTACCCTGAACCAGCATTTGCATGAGTTCGATAACGCTGAAAGCGTCGAGATGTCCGCGCAATTTTATCGGCGTCGCGTCGTCCTTTGAAATCGCCATGGTGTATGCGTACGGATCTATTGATGTTGCCGCGAATCCAGCCGTATGTTTTTGATCAAAGAAGGTGGCTACGATCGGTTTTTTAAGAGTGGAGAATGTTTCCATTGTTATGGAGCGCTGGTATTCAAGTTCTTCAAGCATGCATTCCATTAATTTTCGTACCGACAACAATCCGGCAAAGACGCCATTGGTTGAAATCACGATATCATCGTAGACGGTTTCAATGGGACGGGAAACAACATGCCGGAACAGCTGCGATACATCGCCACTACCCTCAAAAATGAGAGGAGTGGCGTCCATAACGACGGCAATGGGCTGTTGCGCATAGAGCGACGATTCGGATGATCCAACTTTGATCAATAATTTGTCCCGTCCGATCAATCCTGCAACTTTATGGTCATCCGCAACCACGATAAATGTTCGGTCATGCAATTTAAAATATTCAACGACCTGACGAACAAGGGTTGTCGACGGCACATACTCTTTGCAATAGATGAGCTCGGAAAGGCTGGAATGAAGTTTGTTCATAGGATCCCCCCAATAGCATTAATTTATATTTTGATAGACCCCAAACACAAATGAATACTATTAAGCTGCAATAATCGTGCCGGGAAATTATGAAAAATGGACCGGTATATCGGACCCACGCAGCCGAACTTATATTAGATAGGACAAATTACAGGTGAATACGAACGCCGATTCAGGGCTGTTTGTGCTTGATGACATGCGGTTTACTAACCAGTAATACACGGTTTGATTTTAAGGTTTTTTACAATAAACGGAAAACAAAAAGGAGGTTTCGCCATGAAACAGCACTGTTCTCGAAGGGATTTTATTAAATCAGCGGCAGCCGCCACGGCTGCTGCGGCGCTTACTTCTCCCCATGGGCTATTCGCTCAAACGGCCCAGCCCGCCGCGCCGCAGACCAAGGTTTTTATGATTAAATTGCCGTATGCCGAAAACGCGCTTGAGCCTTACATTTCGGCGCGTACGGTCAATCTTCACTACACGAAGCACCATCAAAGCTACTATACGTTGCTCAAGGGGTGGTTGGACACACGTCCGGAATTTCAGAACCGGACGCTTGAAGAACTGATTCTCAAAAACAAAAACGGCATTATGTTCGAAGAAGCCATTTTTCAATACTCCATCCTCCTCAATAACCATAATTGGTATTGGCAGAGCCTCAAACCCAAGGCGGGAGGCGCTCCCAGGGGAAACATCGAAAAAATGATCGTAGCGTCCTATGGTTCGCTCGACGGATTTCACAAAAAATTCATCGACGAAGCGATGCAACTCGGCGCGGGATGGGTGTGGGTCGTTCAAGACGGAGATGCGCTGAAGGTCTATCGCAGCGAATACCGTGATACGCCGCTCCTTAAAGGCTACAAACCCCTCCTTGCAATTGACGTATGGGAACATGCGTATTACCTGGATTATCAAAACGAGCGCCGTAAGTATATTGAAGCGATCCTCGGCAATCTGCTCAATTGGGAATTCGCCGAAACGAACCTTACTCGAAAAGGATGAACCATGAAGGGCTTTTTCCTTAAATGCGCGACGCTTGCGGCGGGCGTTCTGCTGTTTACGAATGGGTGCGCCTTCATTCGGTCGTCGGCCGATAAAACGCCGGATCGTACAAAACTGGAATACGATTCGTTCCAACAAATATCCGTCTCGTGCCTCGAATTATTGAAAGGGTATGTCTCGCGGGAATACCGGGTGGAATACCTGTACAAAAACTCCATTAAATCCCGGGAACCGGGTTATTGGGAGGCGGTATTCGTCACCATGAGCGGCGCGCCGGGCGATTCGGTGGTAATAGTCAAGTACGATTCCCTCTGCGCCATTAAACGGTCCTATAAAACGAAAATGATCGTTTCGGAAGAGTATCGGTAAAAAGTCCTACCCGCCTATCTCCTCCGAAAAAAGGAGCGTGTCAAGGAATTCCAGCGCCTTATGCTCCGACGCACTGTCGCAATGGTAGTGACAATACGATGCCAAAAGGCGCGTGATACGGCGGGCTTGAGCGGCCGGAAGGCGCGCAATGTCCTCCGCGAGCGAACAGTCCTCAAAAAGCGTTAAGGCAGGCAGGAGCGCCGGCGGCACGTGATTGCGAAGATCCTTTTGGCCCACGCATCGCTCGCATGCGAATCCGCCCTTTTCAACGATTAAATACGCCTCCGCCATGGCGGAGGCCGACTTTCCGCATACCACACACGAATCGCAATGAAGGCCGAAACCCAAAAGCCTTGAAAACTCATGGTAGAATTTCCAAAGCAGCGCCGGCGTTTTGCAAACTTGTTGTTCAAGGCATACGATGAGCCGCTCCACCAGTGAATAAAGCTCGGGATACGGGTAGCCTGCCTTCACCGTGCAGAGAATGGTCTCAAAGACGGCGTCGCGCAACGCGCTCTTGACGAGATCCTTCCTGATGCCCGGATAATAATTGACAATATGAATATCGCCCAGGATGTGGAGCTCCCGGTGCGGCCGCGTGTAGAGCAGCGTCTCGATTAAAAAGCCCCGTTCCAAAAACGCGGCGCTCGTTTTTTTCTTCCGGATGCCTTTCGCAATGCCGTGCATGACGCCCAGGTGTTCGGTAAGCACAAAAAATATGCCGCTCGATTCCCGGTAGGGAAGCGTTTTCAGGACAAAAGCTTTTATCTTTTCAACAGCCATTGCCGGTTAACCCATAAGGTCTAATCGCGGGGATCGTGCCATTCCTTTTTCGGCGGTTTGAAAATTCTCAGGAGCGACGGAAGGTCCTGCACCCGAACGCCTTCGCCCGTCGAGTCCTTTTTATCGGGCGTTACCACGCCCGCCGACATGATGAGCTTGAGCGCGGTTTCCATGCTGATGTCGACTTCCGTCACCTTGGACGCGGGAACATAGAACAAAAACCCCGATGCCGGATTGGGCACTTTGGGAAGGAACACGCTGATCATCTCGGACCCCGCGGCCTTGGAGACGGCCGAATTTTCACGCGAGGTGACGAAAGCGAGGCAATAGGAACCCTTTTGGGGAAATTCGATGAGTACAACTTTGTCAAGCACCTTCTTTTTTGGACTTGCCACGGCGTCCACCACCTGCTTTAAAACCCCGTAGATTTTATTGAAGAAGGGGATTTTTTTAATGACCGCGTTTCCCACCTGCAACAGCCGTTTGCCGATGTAGTTGCGCGCGAACGCCCCCAATAAATACGTCCCGAGGAAAAGCGCCACTACCCCCATGCCGGGAACAATATCGCTTCGCAGCGATTTCGGTATGACGAGATAAATCCACGAATCCATCCAATGGAATAGTTTTACAATAATGAAGAGCGAGGCGACGAGCGGCAGCAGCAAAAAAAAGCCGTACAGGATGTTCGATCGGATCTGCTTACCGAAATGTTTCGCCCGAACCCGGATTTTAGCCCCCATCGCGGACATACGGTCATTTCTCCTCGATGAATTTGAATACCTTTTCGTTTTTACCGGCCATTCCCAACTTTTCCCGCGCGATTCTTTCAATGTACGCGGTGTCGGTTTTAAGTCTTTTTATTTCAACGGTTAAAGAATCGATTTCCTTCTGAAGACTTATAATCTCCCGCTCTTTTTTCTTTACGTTACTTCGGGAGGCGTATATGTTTATGATACTATCCTTGCCGATAAAAAGAAAACCCAGCAATACCGAAAAAACGACGATCACGAGCCACCGGCCTATTTTTTTTATTTTCATCTCGATTACACCCGGATATACTGTTGTCCCGATACTTGACGAATGAATCCCTTCAATTCAAGGGAAAGAAGAAAATCGAACATTTCGGAAACCGCCTTGCCCGCCTTTTGGGCCAGTTCGTCGATACGCGCGGGGTCCTGCGAACAGGCGTCCAATACCGTTCGTTCGGACAATGTTAAAACCTCCGCCGGCATTTTCATGACCGCCGGGCGGCCCGCGGGCGCCGCCTTGCTTACGGACAAGGCCGCGGGAGTTATACAACGGATATTTTCAACAATATCGGTTACCGATCTCACGGGAATTGCGCCGTCCTTGATAAGATTGAACGGGCCCTCGCTGCCGTTGGAAAATATCGATCCGGGAACGGCGAACACCTCCCGGCCCTGCTGCAAGGCGAAATTGGCGGTGATGAGGCTGCCGCTTTTTTGGGGCGCCTCAATCACCAGCACTCCGGCCGAACAGCCGCTTATGATCCGGTTTCGGCGCGGGAAATTGAAATTCTCAGGCATCGTACCTATGGGGAATTCCGATACGATCGCGCCTGAAGCGGCTATTTTTTGCATCAATTGCTGATTGTCCTTTGGATAGCAGGTATCGATCCCGCAGCCCAAAACCGCTACGGTTTGTCCCTTATTGTCCAAACACGTTTGGTGCGCGATGGTGTCGATGCCGTGGGCCAATCCGCTGACGATGACGATTTGCTTCGCGACAAGTTCCTTAACCAAGACAACCGTCACGCTTTTTCCGTACTGCGTGCATCTTCGCGTCCCCACAACGGCAAGGGCGTTTTGAGTGAATACCGCGCAGTCGCCTTTAACATATAATACCGGCGGTGGAGCGTAAATTTCCTTTAGGTGCATGGGATAATCCGGGTCTTCAAGCGTCAGCACCCTTACATTTAAAGCGGCGGCCCGTTTAAGCTGGTCTTCCGCGAACTTTTTGAGCGCAGCTTTATCGACCGCCGCGCCGTCGCCGCCCATCATGGGCACCGCCTTGGGCAATTGTTCGAAAGCGGCCTGGGCTGTGCCGTATTTTTCCAGGAGCGCCTGGATTTTTACCGGGCCCAATCCTCGAACCGAGTTCAGCGCGATCCATGCAAGAGGCATAAACGTTCCCTTTAAAAAAGAAACCCTATGTACAGGGTAAGAAAATAGTTGTTATCTGGAATTATTGCCATAAGCGCCTCTATCGCTTTTTCATAGGGCCCTCGATTTTTTATCGATGTTTCGCAAGTTTGCCTTGTGAATTGCGTAATGGACTTTTTTCGCCCATCATGATATTTTTATAATGGCGGCGAAAGGACGGGAATCGTGAAATGCTATGAACTGACGAAATGCACGGAAAAGGAACGGGAGGCCTGTTACGTTTGGACCTCCTTCAAGGGCAACCCGCAGGACATGGACAACATTAAATGCTGGATACTCAAGGGCGTTTATAACGAGGAAAACAAGGAACAGTATAAAAAATGTCAGCACTGCTCGTATTATCTCAAGATGAACCGCGAATCCGGGATCGCATCCGATCTTAACGCCGACCTTGCTATTATTACCTGTGAAGGAACCATCAACAACGAACGAAATACGGCCCTGGAAAAAACCTGGCAGACCCTGAAAAAGCACAATAAAAACAAGGTCCTGCTCGATTTATCGCGTGTCAATAACATTTATTCCAGCGGCCTCGGAACGATCATCACCATTCACAAGGACACCCAAGCCGCCAAGGGGCTCCTCATCGTTATTTGCCCCGACGGGTATGTCAAAAATTTGTTTTCAGTCACCAAACTCGCCCGCATTTTAACCGTTGTCGCCGACCAGCGTGAAGCGCGCGACGCCTTCGAGGCGCACAAGCAACTCCTCGCCAAAAAAATTGCCCTGGCCGCGGCCGCCCAGGAGCCCGTGCGGCAAAAAACCGCTCCAAAGGAGCGGCCGGCGTGCTATGTCTATTGGAAAAACAAAAATCCCCGCAATGCCACGACCTGCGACGAATGCTTTAAAAAAATCAAACCGTCGCAGCAGCCGTGTTGGATCGTGGACGGCATGATCGAGGGAATTTCCTTCCAATATGTCAATGAAGACTGCGAAACATGCCCCTATTTTGAGGAGTTCGGGAAGGCGGGAGAGTGACATTGCAATAAGTGCGCGTTTGCGCCTTATTACGGCGTCTATTTCATCATCCGGCCGCGTACCGACTCGTACGCCTGCAGCACCGACGTTTCCAGCATGGTAAAGGCTTCCCTGCATAAATATTTTTCCAGCGGCGCGCGGACTTCGCAAAACCGCCTATACGCCGCGTCGACGTCTTTCGCGTCCAGCAAACCATAGATCTGGGAGATGACCTGCTGCGCCTTTTCCTGATTGCGCCGCATATCCGCCGATGTTTGAGGATTCGCATTCGCGGAAGACTGATTTTCACCGGGTAGATCGGTAAATCCGCTTGAGCCGGTATTTTCCACCGCCATCGTCAAATACTCCCGCAGGACGGTTGATTTCAACAAATCAAACGCGTCCTTGGCTAAATATTTTTCCAGGGGTTTTTGGACCGAAAGGAACTTTTTATAGGCGTCGTTGATTTTGTTTTCATCAAGCATGGCATAAATTTGGGCGGTTACGTCGTGGGCCTTTTCCTGATTGGCGCGAAGCTCCTGTTGCGCTTGATGCTGCGCGGCTTGCCGCACACTGTCGTCGCGAGCCTGGTCCCGGTAAAACAGGCGGTTTTTTTCCTCTTCAAACGACCGGACGCTGTCGGCTCGCTCCTGAGCCTTTTTTTTTGCCGCGTCACGAACCTGGGAAAAATCAACGCCGCCGCCTTGCTGCCGGGAAAGCGCCTTCATTTCGGCGCTTAGAACGGTATCCTCGGTTTTTTTCCTCAAAGCGGCGATTCGAAGAATCGACATGGTTGTCTCGCCGATTTTTGTTTCGGAAATTTTCATGGGTTTCAAAATGTGTTCCATATAATCAAGCGCGGCGTTTTCCCCGATTTTCGCGCATATCGAATATGAAATCGCAACCAGACTGTCTTCCTTACGGTTCGACATATCGGTGTATTTTTTAAGAGTCGATGCGTACGTTTCCCTTATCTTGGGCGGAAGGTCGGTTTCAATACGAAAGAGCCTTGCCTGGGCATCCGCAAGACATGTCCAAATTTCACCGAACTTGTTTTGGGGCAGGAGGTTTTCAACCAATGCAAGTTGCTCATCAATGACCGGCTTTTGCATGATCGCCTCGCTCTGGGCCTGGATACGCGTTTCGAGTCGATTGTAAACGCTTTGCGCAATGGTCAAATACTGCCGGTTTTTTTTGCAATAATCGAATTCCCCCTGCATTTTCACCGGATCGCCCGCCTGGAGCGCCTTTTCAAGCTTGTAGACGATTTCCCGCGAAATATTGACGTCGCGCTGATCGAAGGACCGCTGCATTTCCCCGGTTTTCGCGGGATCGATGACTTTCATGTTGTCAATGGACTTTTTCAGGACCGCGAATTCAGGCCTTTTTTTTCCGAGTTCCCTGTTAAAAATGGCGATGATCGCGTTTTTTTCCTTTTGACGCTTATCCAATTGCTGCAAGAGGAGATCCCGCTCTTCAAGCAGGATCTGACTTTCAAGCTCCCCGGTCTTCCAAAGGATATATCTTTCGTTGGGATCGCCCTGAGCGGCGGCCCTGAGTTTGGCGGCCGTTTTTTTCGCCTCGGATACGGCTTGCAGGTGTCTGAAGTCGGAACCGGGCATGCCGTCGATCGTCGCGTTTAGATTGACAAACGCTTGTTGAATGAGCGTGTCGATAACGGTCTTGGACACGTATTTTTTATTGTGACCCGCCCCGCACGTTCTCATGGGATTTGAAGCCAGAACCATGATCGAAAGAAGGGCGCATTGTAGTAGATATTTCATTGTTTCCGCCGTGACGCGTTATTGCGCCGGTTTCATGGTCGTAAGTTGTTCGCGCAATTTTTGGGCCGCGTGGAGGGAAAAGCCTTCCACATCGGCTATGGCCTCATCACTCGCTGCCCGCAGCCCGCTTATGGACCCGAACGCCCGCAACAGCGAAAGGGATTTTTTCGGCCCGATTCCCGGTATGGAACTCAACAGCGTCGCCTTGAACTGTCTGCCTCGGAGATGCCGGTGATACGACAGCGCGTAGCGGTGGACTTCGTCTCGTATGCGTTGCACGAGTTTGCGGACCGGGTGGACGGCTGAAAGCGCGATCGGTTCCTTTACATAGGGTGAATGCAACAGCTCTTCCTTTTTCGCCAGACTAATTACCATGGGAGGGTCCGAAAATTGTCGCAAGGCCTCCATGGCGGCGTGCATTTGTCCTTTTCCCCCATCGATAAGCAGGCAATCGGGAAATGATTTTTCTTCCTTGCTCAATCGGGCAAGCCTGCGGCTCACCGCTTCCATCATCATGGCGAAATCATTCTGGCCCTCAACGGTTTTAATCTTATAGCGCCGGTAATTCGATTTGTCCGGAACGCCGTCCTTGAATCGTACCATGCCGGCAACGCTGAACGCGGCGCCGATGTTGGAAATATCAAACGCCTCGATGACATGCGGAAAAGCGGGTAATTGAAGCAATCGCTGAAGATCCCCAACGTCCTCCACCGTTGCCGCCGGCAGTTTTTGCATAAGATACAGGCGTGCGTTTTTTATGGCCATTTCCACCAATTGACGCTTGGCGCCTTTTTGCGGAACCAACACTCGGATGACGGTTCCAAACTGCTTAAAAAACCATTGCTCGATCAGAAGCGGATCAAAGCCTTCCGCGCCGGGAATGCAGAGTTCGGGAGGCGCCTCGGTTTGAGGGTCCAGATAATATTGCAGCAGCGCGGTTTCCCTGTCGGGTTGCGCGATATCCCATGCCTGAAGCCCGATGATGAAATGCCGGACCGAAAGCAATAGGCCTTCCCTGAAATGCAGTACGGCCAGGCACATCGAACAGTCGCCCTTGTAAATTCCCCAAACGTCGCAATCGATGTCGGGCGTCGCCAGATCTACTTTTTGCATATTCGACGCGTCTTCGATAAGCCGGATCTGATCCCGCAATATTCCCGCATCCTCAAACCGCTGGGCGTCGGAGGCTTGTTGCATACGAATGCGCAATTCCCTGATGCATTCTTTTCTGCGGCCCTTTAAAAACCGGATGAGCAGTTCTATGGAGCGGCGGTACTCCTCTTCCGAAATCATTGCGGCGCATGCGCCGCTGCACCTTCCTATGGAAAAGTTTACGCACGGTCGCGTCGGTTTGTTTAACGGCAACAATCGTTTGCAATCGCGTATTTTAAAGATCCTTCGTGCGTAATGAACAAGATTACGCATGGCCCTGGCATCCGTGTAGGGGCCGAAATAGCGGGCATTGTCGTGTTCGACTTTTCGAACAATCAAAAGACGGGGGAAATGTTCATTAATGGTGATTTTTAAATAGGGATAATGCGTATCGTCCTTCAGGTCGATATTAAACCGCGGTTTATTCGCGCGAATCAAATTCGCCTCTAAAATCAGCGCCTCGGTTTCATTATCGGTCGCAATCCATTCGATATGGTGCAAGCGCTCAAGCATGACCGGAATATGCGGTCGGTCCTCATGCGCGTCGGAAAAATATGAACGTACCCTGTTTTTTAAATGAACGGCTTTACCGATATAGAGCGGAATGTCGCGCGCGTCCTTCATAATGTAAATGCCTGGACTTTGCGGGAACCTCTCCACGCTCTCGATTATCGCGCGCCTGTTGAATGTTTCCATATGCTTTTATTATCTCATGATGTAACGGTACTTTTCCTGAAAATACAGTATTTCATTAATTTTATTGGGGAAAAAGATTTTTAGCCGTATTATATTTTATTATTATGGAAAAATAGTGCTTGGAACGCGGCAACAGATCGTGGTTATCGAGCATGACAACCGGAGCCGGACAAGGGGAATCTTCGTTTAAGTCATGGATGAGTGTTTTTGTTTGAAATATCCGTGCGTGAATATAATTTTACTTATGTGGGAGCACCACGTATCATAAACCTTTTTGAAAGGAGCCTTTCATGAAATACTTTCTTCGTTCAGGACGGAGGAGTTTATTGGTAAGCGGCCTTTGCATGTTTCTTTTTTTAGCGACTGTTCCTGTAGCAACGCGGGCCTCCGAAGATGTCTCCTCATCCATAGGGCTTGGTGCGAAGTCGGTTCTTTTTTCCTTTAGCGGATTATCCTTTTTAGGCGCCGGAGCTTTTAATGGAGGAATAGGAGGAAAATATTTTCTTTGGGAATCAATGGCGCTTCGGGGGAGTCTGCAATTTTTAACTGCCAATCAAAGCCTTCCGGCCACTGCCACCGGAACGGATGGATCAAGATCAGCAACGCAATTTGGGCTTTCCGCTGCGGTAGAATATCATTTGTTAAAAACACGAGTAAGTCCCTATGTAGGCGGAGGTTTATTGTTTTCAACAACATCTACAACATTTAAGAGCAATACAACTACCCCCCAGGCAACTACTAACAATAGTTCTACCGGAGAAACAATCGGTACTACGACTTATTTGGGAGGAACCGGTTTTGGAATAAACGGTTTGGGCGGCATTGAGTTTTTTATTACCAAAGAACTCAGCCTTTCAGCGGAATATCAGCTTGGATATTCACTACTATCACGAGCCGACCAGGTAAGTGGAACCACAACCATTAAAAACGGCAGCTTAAGCACTTTCGGAATTACGGCAACCGGCTTATTAACATTGGCCTGTTACTTTTAATGTAATTGAATAAATTATTTTTATTGGGGCGTTTCTTTGAAACGCCCCAATTTTTTTATTATCGTAAGGACATCCTTATGAAAGGCATCATTCTCGCCGGAGGTTCGGGTTCCCGCCTCTATCCGGCAACGCTTGCGGTTTCCAAGCAATTATTGCCGGTATACGACAAACCGATGATTTACTATCCGCTCACCGTGCTTATGCTTGCGGGAATCCGCGATATTCTCATCATCACGACGCCCCACGACAACGATTCCTTCACGCGGCTTCTTGGATCGGGCCAACAATGGGGCCTGCGGCTTTCCTATGCAATACAACCGAAACCCGAGGGTCTGGCGCAGGCGTTTATTATCGGTAAAGATTTTATCGGCGCCGATTCCGTAGCGCTTATTTTAGGCGATAATATTTTTTGGGGCCATGGATTCGTCGAAGCATTAAAAACGGCGTATCGTAAAAATCACGGCGCTATGATCTTCGGCTATTGGGTCAACGATCCGCAGCGTTATGGCGTCGTGGAATTGGATAAAAACAAAAAGGCCGTGAAAATCGTTGAAAAACCGGTCTCTCCGCTGTCGAATTACGCGGTAACCGGCCTCTATTTTTATGACCGCAACGTCGCCGCTTACGCCTCCGGGCTAACGCCGTCCCCTCGCGGCGAACTGGAAATAACCGATCTTAACAGGATCTATCTCGACAAAGGAGAACTTGAAGTGTCGATTCTCGGCCGGGGCGTAGCGTGGCTGGACACCGGGACTCATGAATCGATGTTGCAGGCTTCGGTTTTCGTGGAAACCATTCAGTCAAGGCAGGGACTTAAAGTGGCCTGTCCCGAGGAAATCGCTTTTCGCTCCGGCTATATCGACCGAGAGCAACTGCTACTCCTTGCGCAACCCATGAAAAAAAACGATTACGGCGACTATCTTTGTCGCATAGCCGGTGAACAATAAGGAGTGTTTCAGGGTGAAGTTCATTAAAACGAAATTCAGTGATGCATGGCTTATCGAGCCCGTAGTGCATAGGGACGCACGCGGTTTCTTTTTGGAATCATACTCCCTTAAGGTTTTCGGTCCATCCGGGATTTCGACGGTATTTGTTCAAGACAATCATTCCATGTCCATAGCGGACGGTGTGTTGCGGGGAATGCATTTTCAACGCCCTCCGTTTGCTCAAAGCAAACTGATACGCGTTATTCGCGGAGCTGTTTTCGACGTTATCGTTGATCTCCGTAAAAACTCGCCGACGTTCGGTCAATGGGATGGGTTTGAATTGACTGATGAAAAATGCGCCATGTTGTTCGTTCCAAAAGGTTTCGCGCACGGTTTTTGCACCATCGCCGCCCGCACCGAAGTCATGTATAAAGTCGACGAGTATTATTCTCCCGGTCATGACGGAGGCTTTCGATGGAATGACCCCGACATCGGTATCCGCTGGCCGGTCCAAGCTCCCATATTATCCGCAAAGGATGCGCAACTTCCCTTTTTTAAGGATTTTATTTCTCCCTTTTAAATTACACTTTTTTAACGCCATGAAAAATCATACCCGTTCTTACCCTTATTATATATCCATTTTCCTTACCGCTCTAGGATATCTTTCCTATTTTATTTCGATTGTTTGTTTTTTAGGTATCATCGTTCCCGTCATCATTGTTCTGGGATTCTTTCCAAAAAACCGCCGCCGATTCGCCCGAGGTACGCTCAAGCGGTATCTTTTTTTTCTTACGCGTCGATTGCTTCCTTTTCTTCAGGTGTACTCCATCGACGAAATTTCCGGCTTTACCCGGCTTACCTCGCCCTGCATTTTCGCGGCAAATCACCGGGGAAGGTTAGACGCTTTGCTCTTGCTTTCGATTTTAGAAAAGACCGGCGTACTCATCAAATCGAAATACTGCCGTTTTGCACTGTATCGCATGTTCGTCAAATATCTTGATTTCATCGCCATCGATCCGGACACTCCCGCCGGTATTGCCGCGGCAATGCATCGCTGCAAAGAGCTTATCGGACTTGGACACAACATTCTTGTTTTTCCCGAAGGCGCCAGGGCCGCGTCGGGAAAGTTATTGCCTTTCAAGAAGTTCGTTTTCCGGCTAGCCATCGCTACCGGGCTTCCGGTGATCCCGGTTATCATTCATTCGGATTATCCTTTTATGGCAAAGCGTCCAGGCAGTATTTTTCCAAAAAACAAATTACGCTATACGCTCCGTTGTCTTGATCCGATCTTCAACACACAGGGGCAACGGTCCGTTGATTTCGCCGGGGCCGTTCGAAAACGTATCGCCGTGGAACTCACTGCACTCGACAAAGGCACAGTTTGGGAAATATAAGGAGCGCCCCGTTATAAATGTCACACTCTGTTCTTTTTGATATCGCGGCAATATCCGAACATTTACCGCATCGGCCGCCATTCCTTTTCGTGGATAGAGTAATTGAACTTGTGCCGGAAAAGTCTATTGTCGCGGAGCGGGAAATCAAAGCTGATGAATTTTATTTTAAAGGCCACTTTCCCGGAATGCCCATCATGCCGGGGGTCCTTATTACCGATGCGTTAGCCCAAACGAGCGGTCTTCTTTGGGGTCTCAGCAAAAAAAAATCCGCTATTGCTCCTAGCTTGAAGCCTGAATGGTTCTATCTTGCGGCAGCGGATATGAAATTCGTTAATCCCGCCTTTCCCGGCAATACGCTACGCTTAATGGCCAGCTCCGTCAAACACTTCGGAGCTTTGTACAACTATTCCGTAGAAGCCTGCGTCGGTAGAAAACAGATCGCCAAAGGGTCGCTTACGTTATCAATGGTACGGGAAGCGTAATCCATGAAATTGCTCATCGTGAGGGCTCATCCCCGTAAAAACGGCTATACGCGCCATTGTACCGACCTTTTCCTTAAAGGAGCGCGCGAGGGCGGCGCTGACATTACCGATATTGACCTGAGCACGATGGAGATAAAGCATTGCCTTGGATGCTATTCGTGCTGGGTTTCTTCGCCGGGGAAATGCGTCCTTTCCGACGACATGGAACGGCTTCTTTTACTGTTTTTAGAAGCCGAAACGATCGTCTTCTCAACGCCGCTTAATTCGTATGGTATCAACAGCTATTTGAAGATATTCCTTGATAGGACGTTACCGCTCACCATGCCGGGATTCACTATTTCGGAGGGCCTCATACGGAACCGACTTCGTCATTCGCAAAGGTGGCCGAAAAAAATGGCGGCTATAGCGGTCGGCGCGTTCAAAGGGGAAGAAAATTTTTCCGCCCTTAAAAAGACTTTTGAGCTGTACGCCAACGGTATGGAACTCGGTTATTGCGGAACGCTTATCAGGCCCGAATCGTATATGCTGCAATTTACGCTTGCTAAACCAAAAACGGTCAAACTTATCGAGGCCGCTTTTATAAAAGCCGGCTATGAACTTGTCACCGAGGGAGCGTTTTCACGCGCAATAATGGAGCAGGCGGCTTTGCCCCTCTCCCCCGACGTTTCGTCTTTTCAACGGTATTCCAACATTTATTGGGAACATGCGGAGTCAATGGGCAAGGACGCTACGGACCTTTTCGCATTGCAAAAACTCGTCACGTCCGACGTCAGGATTCTTATGTATGAAATGGCCCGCAGTATCGATCCTTGCGCCACGGCCCGCCTCAAGGCGGTTTTTCAATTCGACTTTATCGACAAAGCGCTCCACTACCGCATTACCGTGGATAAAGGCGCATGCCGGTTGACGGAAGAAACAACCGACTCGCCGGACCTTCGCATTTCGTGCACGACCGATTGTTGGGCGAATATTTTCATCCGTCAGATAAACATTCGGGAAGCCCTCCTCAGCCGAGAAATTATCCTGGAGGGCGATAAGTCCCTCTTTTCACGCCTTGACCGCTATTTCCCGCCGCCTGCGCTTTAAGAGGATTCAGGCTACCGTTGAAGAAAGTCCGCCGTCAACGATAATGGATTGACCGACAATATACGACGCGGCTTCGGAGGCAAGAAACGACACGACCCCGGCCACTTCCCGCGGCGTGCCGAAACGCTTGAGAAGAATTCTCTCCCGGTTCTGTTGTTTGATGTGCCGGGGCATTTTCGCCGTCATGTCCGTATCGATAAACCCCGGCGTCACCGCGTTGACCCGTATACCCTTTGGCCCCAGCTCCGCCGCGCAACTTCGCGTAAAGGCAAGCAAGGCGCCTTTTGACGCGGCATAATTCGCTTGACCTCCTATGCCTACCAGGCCGGAAATGGATGCGATGACGATAATGACACCGTTTTCCGCCGAAAGCATGGGACGGCTTACGGCCTTAACCCATCTAAAAACACCGCTTGCGTTGATATCCAGCACCCGCTGCCATTGTTCCTCGGGCATGAGCATGAGATAGTGGTCCGCGGTTATTCCCGCGTTATTGATAAGAACGTCTATTTTACCTTCCCGGTCGCAGATGGTTTCAACGGTTTTTTCAATGGCGCGGGTATCCGCTTGCGAACAGGAAATTTTCCGCGCGCCGAATTGACGGGCCGTCGCATCCGCCTCTTCCTCATGGACATGATACGTAAAATAAACCGTGGCGCCTTTTTGGGAAAATTCCTCGACCACCGCTTTGCCGATTCCCCTGGACCCGCCCGTAACGCATACGACCTTATTTTCAAACATAGACGCTCTATCGTTCATGTAATAAAAGGGTTCCTATATTATCTTTATACACCGGTAAAAATTGAGGGAACAACCTTGGCTTTGTCCAGAAAGCGATTCGCACATTGTAGGTATCAACTTTAAAAAAAAATTCAATGAACTGAAAGCCGTCTTTTTCATATAACCATGTAACCAAGGGAATGTTCGATAGCGTGTCATCGGAGAGCCCTGAATCGATCTGTCCCTGATTGTTGAGCTTTTGAATTTCTTCCGCGTATTCCCGGTTGGTTTCATTAAGATTGACGACAATGCAGCGCGTTCCCTGCGTTTGTTCGACCGTATATCCTACAAAAAGGAGCTCCGCGCCCGTTTGATGCAACAACACGGCATTGGACTTGTTTTCCCTCATTTCATCGGGGTTGGTGATGATTTCCCAATTTCCCCTAAAAGTCAAGGAAAATCCGAGGGATTTGTTTTGATAGGTGCGGTCTTCCTGATAATAGACGCCCGGGTAAAATTGTCGAATCGGGGCGGCGCAGCGTCCGAACGCTCCTATCATGAGGAAACTTACCGCAAGTATCCTGAGCAGTTTGCAACTGTACATTGACCATTCCTATGCGTTGTTTCTTCGATCCTCGATTCGTTTAATTCGAGCGCCGAGCGCATTAAGGCGCGCATCGATTTTATGATATCCTCTGTCAATTTGGGCGATGTTATGGATAATGCTTTTCCCCTTTGCGGCGAGGGCCGCGATAAGCAGCGCCATGCCCGCGCGGATATCCGGAGAACTGATCACGCCGCCGAAAAGGGGGGTTGGACCCACTATGACCGCGCGATGTGGATCGCATAAAACGATGTGAGCTCCCATACCGATGAGTTTATCGACAAAAAAGAGCCTTGATTCGAACATTTTTTCATGTACAAGACATGTTCCTTTCGATTGCGTTGCCGTAACCAGCAGGATCGACATGAGGTCCGCGGGAAATCCGGGCCAAGGATTGTCCTCAATTTTAGGTATTGCGCCTCCAAGATCGTTCTTTATTTTAAGCGTCTGTTTGGCTGCAACATGTAACATCTGTTTTTTATGGTCTACCTCAACATGGACGCCGAGGTGTTCAAATTGAAATAAAATCATTCGCATGTTTTTGATATCGACATTTGTAATGGTAATATCCGAATGCGTTGCGGCAGCCAATCCGATAAACGATCCCGCTTCAATATAATCGCACCCGATGTCATGCTGTGCTGATGTAAATTTTTGAATACCGTGGACGGTTACGACATTCGATCCGATTCCTTCAATTGCCACTCCTAGCTTTTCTAAAAACCTGCATAACCCTTGAACGTGGGGCTCGGACGCCGCATTTGTAATGATGGTGGTTCCGGCGGCGCCGGCGGCGGCGATAAGCGCGTTCTCCGTTGCCGTAACGGATGCTTCGTCTAAATGAATACTTGCCCCATGTAAACCATTTTTCGCCTCAAGAATGTATGAAATGTGTCCGGCGCCGTCTTTCTGGTTTTTCCGATGCATCCTAAGGCCGGCGCCAAGCGCTTTAAAAACTAAAAAGTGCGAATCGATTCTTCTCCTGCCGATTGTATCTCCGCCCGGTTGGGGTATTTCCGCTCTTCCGGTCCGAATTAAAAGTGATGAGGCGAACAACAAAGAACCGCGGATTTTGCTCGATAATTCCAATGGCAGTTTGGATGTTGTGATGGATTTCGCATTAATAACGCATCGATTGTTATTGATCGCCGAAACCGAGGCGCCGAGGCTTTCGGCGATTTTGAGCATGGTTTGCACATCGCCAATATCGGGAATATTGGAAATTTCAATCGGTTTATCGCATAAAAGCGCGGCAGCTATAAGCGGCAATGCTTCGTTTTTATTGCCGGCGGTACGAATAGCGCCTTTTAGCCGTTCATTTCCATCAACAATAAAGCCACTCATAGACACTATCGTTTTACCGGGAATTTTTCCATTGAGGTTTAACCAAGGATAAATATATGTCGTAAGTATCGTCTTTTTCCAAAAAAAGTACGTGCATACTTCATTTGTTAATTTATTGAATTATTTTCGTTTTAAATATATCAATACTTTTTTTTCATTTTAAGAAAAAATTCGTTATATTACTAACTTGTATATAAGTAAGCTTCGTCTTTCTTACGTGATACATGAATTTTTTGAACTAACACTACTTTATAGGGAATTCTGCTTTGGGTAGTAAGCGTACGCCGCTTAATTGCGGATTTGCGAACTATCCAAGCGAACTACCACTATTCCCAGTAGACAGATCAAAAAATTCGACGTTTGGGGGGCGAAGCTTTTTCATTTTCCGTTGCGTACTTTTAAAATTGTAAAAGGGAATGTACTTCCATATAGACTTGATCCGGCGTTATTGCGTTCATACATGAAAAGCCCTTTTTGCAGCCTGGAAAGACACCCAAGCGGTAACAGGGTGAGCACGATAACGGGCTTTGAAGACAATGAACGCTTTGATGCGTTGGAACGAAAGTTTTTACGGAGGTAGGACCGAATATTCCTACGGGTGAACACCGCAATGCTAATGCAATGTGAAGAATAGCCGAATCATTGCATACTATTGCCTTCGACCATCGAACCAGACACGAAAGTTGTTGAAGATCCGTTTCTCCGGATACATCAACAGTCAATGGTATTTCGGCATGAATTCGCGAAGTCATAAGTTTGTCGTTTTGACCCCCGCAAAGAACTATCGTATATTGAGGAAATTCATTAATGAGTTTCTTTATAAGCTGTATATAATAGTGGGTAGGCCAAATGCGGGCGGATATTTTTTCTTTGGGGTTCGAAGCCCCGCCAGCAGCGATAAGGATTAACTTGGTATAATCGATTATTCCTTTTTTTATAAGAATGTTTTCAAGTGCTTTACAATCTTTTTCAGTAAAAAACACCTCCATTGCGATATTCGAACTTTTAATTCCCATTGTACCCAGTACATTTAAAAAATTAACGGGAAAATAAAACTCGGAGGAAGTGTTCATTTCCGCTGACGCCGTCAAAAAAAAACTTCCCCCTTTTCTGCTCAATCCATACCTTTTTTTAATTCCGGCGCACATCGCTATTAAGTGAATAAATGGAGATGGATGGAAGATTATCGCGCAATCAAATTTGTATGAACGAAGATTTAAAATCATCTTAACAATATTTATAATCTGTTTTTTGTGAACTATGGCGTCTTCAAATTCAATAAGACGCGTTATATTGGGGTTGTGGTTTAATATTTGCGCCGACCATTTTCCAACCAGGAGTGAAATTTCTGCTTGCGGAAACGATTTTCGAAGTGCTCTCAGGGCCGGCGTGGTCATAAGAACATCTCCGATTGCATGAGTTTTTATTACAAGAATATTTTTCATAACATAAATTCATCCTTTTTATATCATTTTCATGCGGCTATTTTATAATCATTGCTGAAAGGGAGGTTTTTGTAAGGATGAGACTGAGATAGCCCAAAATAATGGAGAAAAATATCTCCCGACTCCGCTCATGCGAGAACTGTATCATTCAAGGAATTTGAATACTACGAATAATCAATTAAACCTTCACGCTTTTTACGGTATCCATGGAACAATTTCCATGGAAAGTGGCGCCTTCATTTATAATGAGATCCCTGGTTTTTAAATCGCCGATCAGGGAGGATTGCGCATCAAGTTCAACGCGGTCTTCAACACTCAAATCGCCCACGACTTTGCCCGAGATGAACGCGCTTTTCGCGATAATATCCGCTTCAATAACTCCCGTATTTCCGACGGTTAACATTTCGGCGGTTTCTATTTTTCCCTTCATCATACCATCAATGCGGAGGCTGTGAGGAACGACAATCGTTCCTTCCAAGGTTGTTCCTTCTCCAATAATGGTTAAGAGCCCTTTGTTACTGCTTTTTTGCATACCATGTCTCCTTTATTGACGCGTTCCATTAACTGCGTGCAATCGTTTTTCATTTCTGGATTCTGATGATATATTCCATAGGGTCCACATTTTTTCCATCTTTAATGATTTCGTAATGAAGATGCGGCGCGGATGAACGTCCGGTATTTCCCACCAACGCGATGGTTTGACCCCGCTCCACATGATCCCCTTTCGTTACAAGCACCTGTAAACAATGTCCGTATCTCGTGATGAATCCATACCCGTGCTTGATGGTAACCATGAGACCGAAATAGGAGTCCTTATAAACGTCTTCAACCACCCCTCGGGCGGTCGATCGAATCAGCGTACCGCTTGTCGCGGCAAAATCCAGTCCGCCGTGCGTTTGTTCGGTATCATTGGCCCGCGGCACGAATTTTCTCGTTATCCATCCTTCCGTCGGTTGAATATTGGGAATAGCCGAAAGCAAGCCTTCCGTCACTTCTCCTTTTTGTTTTAAGTCCTTGTAAACATCCGTCGTGGAGAATCTGATTTTGTCAACAACTTCATCAAGACCGTCCTTTTTATAAAAGGATTCGTCGCCGAGCTTGACCGCGGCGCCCGTTGTTGGCTGTTTTTTTACGGAATCTCCCGCCGCGGTGGCGATTCTTTGGAGATACGCCCCAAGAGATTCTATTTTATCAATTTTATCACGAACATAATTGAGCTTCTGATTTTCTTCAATCAGCTTTTTATTGTCATTCCTAAGGGCGTAGACCAATTGCAGTTTCGCGGCAATTTCCCCGGATTTTAAAATGAGGCAAAAAAAGCCTATTAAAAAAACGATAATGAATACCGATAGTGAATAAATGATGTTTCTATAGACATGTATCGAAAAGGTTTTTGCGCTCCCTTCGGGTATAAACATTATTGTATAATATTTTTTTCCCTTTTGCATAGTATTTTTATTTCATCGCATCATTTATTGAACAAGAGTAAATCTAAAATCCGATTCATGTCATCCAAGGAATAATAATGCATTTCAATTTTTCCTTTATTTTCCGCCTTTCGCTGGATAGTGACCATGGTGCCGAATCGATATCGAAGTTTTTCCGTAAGTTGAAGAATATTAGGATCCTTTTCCACGTTGGGGGCTTGTTGATCGGTCTTTTTTCCTCGACGAGCCGTTGGAAGCGATTGCGCCGATCGTTCTATATCGCGAACCGTCATTTTTTCGGCGGTTATTTTTTGCGCCATCGCGTTTTGAAGTTTCGGATCCTCTATGGCAAGTAATGCGCGCGCATGCCCCATCGTAAATTCTTTTGAACGCAATTTATTTTGAATGTCTTCCGGCAGTTTCAGAAGACGAAGAAAATTGGTTATGGCGCTTCTGCTTTTCCCAACCTTTTTTGATATTTCCTCATGGGAAAGCCCGCATTCAAGCATCAGACGTTGATACGCGACCGCTTGTTCGATATCATTTAAATTTTCCCGTTGAATATTTTCAACCAAGGCCATTTCGATCATTTCATTATCGGAAATATTCGGTTTTACTATACACGGCACTTTGTCGTTTCCTAATTGTTTCATTGCCCTGAAGCGGCGTTCACCGGAAATAATTTCATATCCATTGTCTTTTTTTCTCAAGAGAATAGGTTGAAGAAGTCCTTGATTTTCTATGCTTTGCGCAAGATTTGTTATTTCTTCCTTATTAAAATCCTTACGCGGTTGAAAAGGGTTCGATACGATGGCGTTAATATCGACCAAAACCACCTCGTTGCCGCTTCCCAAGTCTTCCGCGGCAACGGGGATAAGGTTCGTTAATCCTCGGCCAAGCGCTCTTCGCGTATGAGAACTAGCCATTATGCATTATTTCCTTTGCCAAACTGAGGTAATTTTCCGCTCCGGAGGACATAACATCGTAGAGAATGATCGGTTTACCGAACGAAGGCGCTTCCGACAATTTAACATTGCGGGTAATTACCGAGGTGAAAACTTTTCCTGAAAAGCATGACCGCACATCCTCCACGACCTGCTTGGAAAGATTGAGCCTGCCGTCATACATGGTTAAAAGCGCGCCTTCTATAACAAGTTTTTCATTAAGATTTTTTTGAACCAATCGAATGGTATTTAAAAGTTCGGCAAGCCCTTCCAAGGCATAATATTCGCATTGTATCGGTATTAATACGGAATCCGCGGCCGTCAGAACATTAATGGTAAGTAATCCCAACGAAGGGGGAGAGTCGATGATTATATATTCATAGTCGTTTCTGATAAATTCAATTGCATCCTTCAATCGACGTTCTCTTGACATTACATTCACAAGTTCTATTTCTCCCGCCGCCAGGTCCGTGCTTGACGGAGCAATATGAAGAAATTTAATGTGCGAACTTGGCACTATTATATCATGAAAACTTAAAACTTTTTCCCCTTTTTTTCTCTGTGTAATAATTTCATATATCGAAAAATCAACACTGCTTTTTTCAATTCCAATCCCCGTGGTCGCGTTGCATTGGGGATCCATATCAACGAGCAATGTTTTATGCTCGGCAACGGCCAAGGATGCCGCGACATTAATTGATGTTGTGGTTTTCCCAACGCCACCCTTCTGATTACACACGGCTATTATTTTGGACAACGCTGTCTCCGTTTGTTACCAAACTTCATCAACACATAATCAACAACTTGTTAACATGCTCGGGTTCCCTTTAAAATACACGCATCGCCTTTTAAATAAAAGGCTTGCCGCTACTCCATAATTTCCAAGGACACAAGATTTAATCCAAAAATTTGATTCCCTAAATCATATTCGGCAATTTCACTGATTTTAATGCCTTTTTTTTCTTTATTCGTGGTTATTTCATCAAGTTCCGTGGAAAAATGTTTTGTTTTAAACGTGTACATATGTCCATCCGAAGCCAAAAAGGGGCGAGCCAATTGTGAAAACAACTGCATTGTTCCCAATCCCCGGCTGACGACATAATCGAATTTTTTTTCCGGCGAGCCCATCTTTTCAATTCTTCCATTGTATATTTCGATATTGTCAAAGGCAAGTTCTTTTTTAACCTCGTTTAAATATTCACATTTTTTTCTATTGGAGTCCGAAAGAACAACCGCCAAATCGGGTCTAAAAATTCGTATAGGAATCGAGGGGAAACCGCCGCCTGAACCGATATCTAAAATCCTGGCGTTCTTTTTAAAGCCAAAAAGGAGGAGCGGTTGAAGAGAATCACAAAAATGCCGTAAAAACAGGTTCTGTTCATCGTTTTTCGACACTAAGCTTGCAACCGGATTCCATTTTAACAATAAACAAAAAAAGGAAAGAATTAACTCCCGCTGTTCGAGCGTTGGAGTCAACCCGAGACGTTCGAGCTCTTTTAGTTCATACGCATTTTTTGCGCGAGATAAAAATGGCTTTAATACTTTGTTCATAGTACCACCGTTCCACGTGAAACATTTTTTTTATTTAATAGATGTACCATTAACACTGAAATGTCCGCCGGCGTTACACCCGGTATTCGAGCCGCCTGACCTAATGAGCTTGGTTTTATTGTTTTTAATTTCGCTTTTGATTCATTGAGCAAACCACCTATAGCCTCATAATCTATTGTATCGGGAATAATTGAATTCTCCATTTTCTTATATTTTTCGATGGCTTCTTTTTCTTTATCAATAAAACCGCTGTATTTTATATCCGCTTCAACTCCAAATTTTAATTCCCGGCCTTTTATGCTTTCTTCTAAATAGGATTCGATATCATTGATTGAAATTTCCGGCCGTTTTAATAACTCAATCAATGATGTTTTTTGTTTAATGACACTTTCCTTGTTTTTGTCATTCCAGGCATCAGGTTCTATTTTCGTGTCTGCTATTCTTTTTTTTAGTTTGGCTTTTTCCTCCCACATCCGTTTTCGTTTTTCATAGAGGTTTTTTTCAACTAATCCTTTGGAAAATGCCCATTCCATTAAACGCTCATCAGTAGTATCTTGTCTTAAAATAAGCCGATGTTCCGCCCTGGATGTAAACATTCTATATGGTTCTTCCGTACCTTTGGTTATTAAATCATCAATTAATACTCCCGTATATGAAGTATCTCTGCTTAGAATTAAATATTCCTGATCTTTTATGGATTCAGCGGCATTTATTCCCGCAATAAGTCCTTGACATCCAGCCTCTTCATATCCCGATGTTCCATTAATTTGACCGGCAAAAAACAAATTTTTTATTATTTTTGATTCAAGATTGGCTTTTAATTGTATCGGTTGAAAGAAATCATATTCTATCGCATATCCTGGTCTTACAATATCCGCTGATTCTAAACCAGGAATGCTTTTTACCATTTTTACTTGGACATCAAACGGCAAAGATGTTGATAAGCCGTTTAAATACATTTCGTGAGTATCCAAGCCTTCAGGTTCTAAAAATAATGTATGCCCACCCCTATCTCCAAACCGAACCACCTTGTCCTCTATTGATGGACAATATCGCGGACCTATACTTTGTATTTTCCCGGTATACAGTGGCGACCTATTTAGGTTCTCCCGAATAAGCGTATGTGTTTCCATTGTTGTTTTCGTGATCCAACATTCCGTTTTATTTTCCGGCATATCCTCCGTTGCGTAAGAAAATGCCCACGGATCATCGTCCCCCGGTTGTTTTGTCATTTTTTCAAAATTTACATACCGGCCATCTATTCGTGGAGAGGTTCCGGTTTTTAATCGCCCTGAGTGTATACCAAGATCCTTTAGAGATTCGGTTAAATATAAAGACGACGGCTCCCCTAGCCTTCCACAGGGAAAAGAGTTAAGCCCAATATGCGCTATTCCATTTAAAAAGGTTCCCATGCATAAAACAAGAGCGCTTCCATCGCATCGCTCCCCGCTATTGAGCACTACCGAGTTAAATCTATTGTTCTTAACAACAATTCGTTCGACTACGCCTTGTAGCATATTGAGCGTTTCACATTGCTCAAGATGCATTCGGGCAAGTTTTCGATACAGATGTTTATCCGCCTGTGCCCGATTTCCCCAAACCGCCATGCCTTTGGTTTGATTGAGCATTTTAAAATGAATTCCTGCCCTATCAATAAGTTTCCCCATTATTCCGCCAAGGGCGTCTATTTCGCGAACAATATTTCCTTTTGCAATTCCCCCAATTGCCGGATTACATGACATTTGTCCTATCATGTCTAAATGCGTTGTAATTAAAAGAACGGAAAGCCTGCGTTTTGCGCAAATATAAGCAGCTTCGATGCCCGCATGCCCACCGCCAACAACAATTATATCATGTTTCATTAAAAATCCACGGTTGTTTCACGTGAAACATTTTTACCTATTTTCCAATACAAAATTCTGAAAAAATTGAAGATAAAAGTTCTTCATTGCTAGTTTCTCCGACAAATTCCTCCAAATCATTTAAAATTCCTTTAAACTCATGGGATAAAACCTCTTCTCCTATAGTTTTCCCGTTTATCATTAAGGGGGATAGTTTCTTTTTTATTCTTGTGATAATTTCCTCTTGTCTTTTCGTGCAGATTATCGCCGGTTCATCATTAGAAAAAGCTCTGTTCTTTTTTATGCTCTCTCCAATAAAATCTACTGTTTTTTTTCTGTCGCTTCTCCTAATAAAGCAAGTATCCAGGAATGAAATTCCATTGTTTTTTAAAGTTTTTTTCTTTTCATTTCCACTATTTAAATCACTTTTACTAATAATTGCGGATATTTTCTCTTTTTTTACTTCTTTAAGCAACCGGTTTTCTTTTTCCGTTATTTCTTTGTCCGAAGGAGTAACCCAAATAATGCTATCCGCATTTTCAACAAATTCCCACGTTTTTTTCATTCCAAGAAGTTCTATTTGATTCTCCGTATCATTTAATCCGGCTGTATCGATTATTTTAATTTTTTCTCCGTTAATTATAATTTCTTCGGAAACAGCATCCCTAGTCGTTCCCTCTTCATGATGTACTATAACGCGATCAAAACCTAAAATTAAATTAAACAGTGTGGATTTCCCGGCATTCGCAATTCCAACAATTGGAACAATCAGTCCTTTTGAATTCTGTTTTACCAATTCCCTTTTTTGGATTTCTTCTTCAATGATTGTATCTAATTTTTCCATGTTGTATAAATACGTATTCTTTTTTTCTTTTATATCATCCTCTTCAGGAAATTCAATTATAGCTTCAAGCTCTATAAGTATTTTTTTTATTATTTCTTTCCACCTAAACAGTTCATCCTTTGAATGGCCATAATACATTTCCCGTGCGCTATTAATTTGTTTTTGATTCGTAGCTTCTATAATTTGGTTAATCGATTCGGCTTTCATCAAATCCATTTTATTATTTAAATAGGCTCTTCTTGTAAATTCTCCTCTTTTTGCGAATCGTATGTTTGTTTTTATAAGAACTGAAAGTATCTCCTCAACAATGACCTCTCCACCATGACAAATTATTTCCACCATGTTTTCCCCGGTATATGACGCTGGGGATTCATATTTTATCGCGGTTACCTCATCAATCCTTTTGTTTTCTTTTTTGTCAACAATCTGATAAAGGCTGATTTCTTTTGCTTTTATTTTTAAAAATCGATCTTTCTGAAGAACACACTCCGCAACACATTCTATCGCTTGTTTCCCGGAAATCCGAATAATCGCCAACGCCGCATTTCCGTTTCCTGTAGCTAATGCGAGAATTGTATCGCTGTTTTCCAAATAATTGAGCATGATAAAATGCCCGGCTGGTAGGAATAATTAGGGAGATTTTTCCGCTTTGGGGAAAAAATTCTTTTTGCTTTTATACCGGCTCTGTTAGATTCGAGAATTCAGGAGTCGAAAGGACCTCTTTTTCTTTTTATCGTTTTTTACCACTTTTCGTTTTTTGATTCGGTATGTTTTGAATCGTTACAGGAATGCTTTTCGCTTTTAAGCTTTTTTCCAGCATGTATTGCTGTAAAATCCCTAACGCATTTGAAAATGTCCAATAAAGCACTAATCCTGCTGGAAAATTATTAAACAAAACCAGCATAAAAACCGGCATAAAATATATCATCATTTTTTGGTTTGGATCTTTAATAGTCATTTTATTTTGAAAAAAGGTTAAAATTGCCATAAGTATCGGGAGAAGCGCTACACTGCTTCCATACATCGGAATTCCATTCGGGAAAATACTTGTTAATGAAAAAAGAGATTCCGGCTGTGATAAATCATGCACCCAAGGAATAAGAACAGTATGTGCGCCTCTTAGCTCTATTGCTTTTCTTAAAACTATAAACAAAGCAAATAAGATCGGCATCTGTAAAAACATGGGTAAACATCCTGGGTTGAAAGGATTAACGCCTTCCTGTTTATAGAGCGCCATTACCTCTTCATTCATTTTTTTTGGATTTGTTTTATATCGTTCCCTGATATGATTAATCTTTGGTTGGATATCTTTCATTCTGCTCATTGATTTCATACTGCTTTGAGATAATGGATATGTAATTACGCGTGTAAGAATCGTCAAAATCAATATCGTTATTCCATAATCTTTAATAAAACCATTAATTGAAATCAGCAACCACAAGGTAATTTCACATATAAACGGGAACCAAAGATCCGCTCTTAAAAGCCATTCCCATCCACCAAAAAGCACTTTTTCAAATTTTTCTTTATAACTATTTATAAGCTTATATTTACTTGGACCGGCATAAATCCAAAAACCCTCCTTGTTTCCTTCCCCGGATCTTCTTATTTGAATCCCATAGTTTAAAGAAACCGCTCCTCTTTTTCCATCCTTATCCACCGTTGTCGCATCGCTCGACTCAATAAGGAGATCAGCGTTTTTTATCGTATCCGCAACCAACGCAATCATGAAATACTTTGATGTAATCGCGGCCCATTTGTAAAAGCCGGATTCTTCATCTTTTTCCACTTTTTTTAACTGGAAATGTGATACGTTTTTAGTATCGTATGCATGAACCTTTCTCGGTTCACTTACGCCTGCCGCGCTTTTTCCGTTCGTTGCCTGATTTTCACTTTCGCCTATTCCCGCTTTCCATCCTACTACGATGCTTTTTCCATCCAAGGCGCTATTAATAATATTGATTCCTATTTTATAGCTGTCCCCGAAAAACTCATATCGTTTTACTATCTCGTTTTTTCCTTCTCCGGAATATAGAAAATCGATCGTTTTATTTTCACTTTTTGATAATAAAATCCTTTTTTCCTTTATTTGACGAACAAATTTTTTACCATCATAATCCTGCCCGTTTATCATTAAATTCCCGCCGCCAAGTTCGCTGTTGGCTACAAGATCGATATAGTTTCTTATTGAATCTTTACTTTGCGCATTTGCGGCGTAGTAGTAGTTTTTCATTTTAAGAGAAATAATTTTTGCACCGATTTCCGATATACCGCAAAGATACTTATCATTTTCAATCCAAAGCGTATCGCCGATAGTCTGCATTTTTGCTATTGAATCGTTTTTAGGTATCATTCGCGGTTTTTCAACCGTCTTATATGATCCCTCATTCTCTTTTATATATACCGTATCCTTTTTTATTACCCCATCTTTCAATAAAGAAGGGGTTGAATTCTCTTTTTGGTTGTTTGAAATTTGATGGGTATGCCTTTCCTTTTTTAATATTTTTTCATACATTTTATTGTAAAAAGGGCTATTAAAAAACAAAAGAGTCAAAAGAATTAAACTAAAGGCAAGGACGGTATTCTTGTTCACAAGTATCAACCCTTTCTTGTTGTGCGCAGTACAGGATCGTAACCACCTTTGAATAGTGGGTTACATCGCATGATCCTTCCCGATATTTTTAATAACGCATGCCATAAAGGAAGTTTTTCAATTGCTTCGTGAGCATAATCGCTGCACGAAGGAAAATATCGGCAGGTTCCTTTCGGCATATAAAAAATCGTTCTAATTATTGAGTTGGCGACGCTTATTACAAGCGACACGACTCTTTTTCCAATTGCAATACCCATAATAAAAAGGCGCTCTTTATCTCTCTTGGTTCTGGTGAGATTCCGGGCCCCGGAATAATGAGGAAGTCAAAAAACGGAGGGTTACTGCGCTTGTTTGTCCTAAATATTTCCCTATACTTTCTTTTAATTCTGTTTCTCTCTACGGCATTTCCGTTTTGTTTGGAAACTAAAACGGCAAAGCGGTCATTTGATAAGGAGTTCCTTTCGTAGAGTATTTTGAATAAAGAACTCCTCCATGTTATTCCCGTTTTAAATATTCGGGATATTTCTTTTCTACCCGAAATAATATTTTCTTTTAAAAGCGAATTCAACAACCGGAGACTTACTTTTCATCGGAAACGGTAAGCTTTTTACGGCCTTTTGCTCTTCGTGCCTGTAAAACATTCCTTCCGCCTTTTGTCTCGTTTCTTTTTCTAAATCCGTGCGAATTCGTTCTTTTTCTTTTTGATGGTTGAAATGTTCTTTTCATGTTCTTTCCCTTTCTTGCCTAAAAAATGATATTCTCCGCTATATCCTGTCAACGCTTTTCATCGTTATCATGAATTATTTTACTTCGTTCGCCTTTTCCATAACCACGTATTGTAGATTTATCATATGCATTCATCACTGTGGCAAGAGACTCTTTCGGATATTTCCGCGCTCGTTTCTTCTACTATCATCGATACGTGGTTCCGGCCTCTTTCCATCCCCGACCAAAATGATTCATTAAGTTTTGTTATTTCGGCGCCCAACCAGTTTGTTGCCGATTATGTCGATCTTCATTATAAAAAACTCATACTCGCCTGTATAAAAAAGAAAAATGTAAAAATTAAAAATATCATTTTTTTAATCAAAGAAGATAAAAAATACATCGCAGCCGATATTCCTACTCAAAAATCGTCGCTTTTCACCAATAGAACTCTTCAAAAACCCACGGCGCCTCTTTTTTTCTTCAATAGAAATTTTACCTTTGATTCTTTTGTCGTAGGTCCTGGAAATGAATTCGCGAAAAGCGCTGCTCTTGCCGTTGCGAATGCTCCTGGCAAAACAAAATTCAACCCTCTCCTCATATACGGCGGCGTCGGTCTCGGTAAAACTCACCTTCTTCATGCAATAGGAAATTTTTTACTGTCCCCTTCAAAAACGGACGGCATCGTGTACTGCTCTTCCGAAGAATTTTATTTAAATTTCATTGATGCGATAAAGAACAACAATACCAAACAGTTTTCCGACGTCTTTCGCTCTGCCCGTGTTTTACTTATTGACGACATTCATTTTCTCTCGGGAAAAGAAAGCACGCAGGAAGAATTCTTTTATATTTTTAATACTCTTTATCAAAATGAGCGCCAAATAGTCATTACGACCGATATTCCTCCTTCTTCCCTTATCGGTATTCAAGATCGCCTTGTTTCCAGATTTCAATGGGGCCTCTGCGTTGATATCCAACCCCCGAATCTTGAAACGAGGATCGCTATTTTAAAAAAGAAGGCCGAGGAAGGAAATCTGAACATCGATGAAAATATTTTATCCTTTATCGCCGAAAATGTTTCATCGAATATTCGAGAATTGGAAGGTATCATTATCCGCCTTTTGGCGTATTCTTCAATTACTAAACAGGATATTACCCTTGATTTGATAAAAACCATCATACAAGAAAAAAATAAAAAAGTCACTTCCAAGGTTTCCATCGACGAAATAATCAATATCGTTACCGAATATTATAAAATACCGGTCAATAATATCCGTGAAAAAAACAGAAGAAAAGAAGTCGCTTTATGTCGTCAATTGGCGATGTTTATGGTTAAAAACTTCACTAATTATTCCTTAAAATCAATAGGCCTTCATTTTGGCGGAAGAGACCATAGCACGGTTATTCATGCGATACAAAACATCCAAAAACTTAAATCATCCGACAGCGCCGTTGCCGCGGATATTGAAAAAATTACAGCACTTTTAAGGAATAGTTAGATTGTCCTTTATTTATTTTATTTGTATGGTTTTTGAAATCTTTATATAATTACTCTACTCTTTTTTCTTTGAAAAATTATCGTTTTTTTTTTATCCCCGTTATTTTTGGGATAATTGGTTTTTTCCATGTGTATAATTCGTTTATAAGTATTAATTGTTATTTTATACTTATTTTCATTAATTCTTTTTCATTAACCGTTAATTGTTATTTTTTTTAACTTTTCTTTTATTAACATGTTACGTCATTATTCAACACTATCAACATCTCTAATAGTATTTATATTTTAATTAATCAGGTAGTAATAGTACTCTGTACTCGTTAATAATCAACAAATTTTCTACTAAAAGATAAAAAATGAAAGGCATTGTCGTATGGAATGCACGATACTTAAATCGGAGTTGTATGAATTAATTCAAAAAGCCTATCCTATTGTTCCCATGAAAAGTTCTTTGCAAATTTTATCAAATGTTAAAATTTCTTTTTTAAATGGGAAAATGGAATTAACGGCTACTGATTTGGATCACTCAATCATCGTATCGGCGCCGGTCTCCTTTGAAGGGAATAAGGAGGTAACGGTAAATGCGAAAAAATTGTTTGAAATAGTAAGGGAACTTCCTGAGGGTGAAATAGTGTTGGATATTGATGAAAATGTCCTTATTATTGAAAGTAAGAAAGGATTTTCATGTAAAATAGCGGGAACGAGCACGAATGATTTCCCGGAATTTCCGGCAATTGAAGGAGGAACATCATTTCAATTTGAAATATCCTCCTTAAAGGAAATGATTATTAAAAGCAGTTTCGCTGTTTCAAAGGATGAATCTCGAACGTGTTTATGTGGAATTTTATGGGACGTAGAGGCTAAAAAAACCGGGATGGTCGCGACTGACGGCCATCGACTTGGTTGTTCTTTTATTTGGGGCGATTATTCCGTTAATGAAAAAGTGGCAATGATTGTTTCTCCAAAGACGCTCCTTCATCTTATTCGTATTTTGGATAATGGAGAAAAAGAAAAAAGTATTTCCGTTTTTAAGAATGAAAAATACGTTCTCTTTTCAAATGAAAAACTTAAACTATGTTCAAAACTCATTGAAGGTCCGTATCCGGATTACGATAAGGCAATTCCAAAAAGCAATCCCAAGACCGCGATTGTTGAAAAGGATAAGCTTTTAGAGGCGGTAAAGAGGGTATCTATTTTATCAAATCAAAAAACGCATTTGGTTAAATGTATTTTTAATAATGATGAATTGGAAATTTCCGTTTTTAACAGGGATATCGGCGGAGAAGCTCGTGAATTGGTTCCTGTTTCCTATTCCGGAGAGATGCACGCCATCGGCTTTAATGCGCTCTATTTGATGGAAATAGTAACAATCATAAAACAACCTAAAATAAAAATGGAAATGAATACTCAAATCAGCGCATGCCTTATTTTTCCTTACTATGAAAAAGAAGAAGATAAAAAGAGCGACGATACTTTTCTTATTATGCCGCTCAGAATAATGGAAGAAATTTAACAAAAAGAGCTCTTTTTTATGGTGTTTTTATGTCTTTAATGGTATGCTATTCAGTTTCGTTAAACAATCCATCAATCAACAGTTTATATACCTTTAATACAAAGAGGAGAGGGATATGAGTAAAATCGTCCTGTTCGCGCTGGCCTCCGGAGGCCTTGGTGTAGTCTATGCCATTGTAACGGCATTATGGATCAATAAACAAAATAGCGGAACCGCGAAAATGAAGGAAATTTCCGATGCGGTCAAAGAAGGAGCATCCGCGTTTTTAAACCGTGAATATAGATCCGTTGCCATTGTCGCCATTGTCATGTTTATTGCTCTCTCTTTTCTTGGAATATGGACGTCCATCGGCTTTTTGATCGGTACGGTCGGCTCCGCTCTCGCGGGATACATCGGCATGATGGTAACCGTTCGCTCCAATGTACGAACCGCCGAGGCGGCCAAGGGCGGGCTGCAAAAAGCCTTAACGCTTGCCTTTAAAGGCGGATCGGTAACGGGACTCATGGTTGTCGGTTTGGGGTTGATCGGCGTATCCGGATTTTATTTCGTTACGAAACATTTCGCGCCTGAATCGACATTTCACGCCCTTGTCGGTCTTGGTTTCGGTTGCTCTCTCATGAGCGTTTTCGCCCGTATTGCCGGTGGTATTTACACGAAAGCGGCGGACGTAGGCGCGGATTTGGTCGGTAAAGTTGAAGCCGGTATACCTGAGGACGATCCTAGAAATCCCGCAGTCATTGCCGATAATGTCGGTGATAACGTGGGTGATTGCGCCGGAATGGCCGCGGACCTTTATGAAACTTATACGGTAACCATTGTCGCCGCGATGCTTCTGGCAAAAACGGTTTTTAACGCCGCCAGTCATTGGGTGGAATTCCCGCTTTTAATCGGCGCCATTTCCATCATCGCTTCGATCATCGGTACGTATTTTGTAAAAATGGGAAAAAAGCAGTACATTATGGGTGCTTTGTATAAAGGGCTTGCGGTTTCAGGCGTTCTCGCCGCCGCGGCCTTTTATTTTGTTTCAAAAATGTTTATTGAGAAACTTCCGATCGATCAACAAATTTTTTCCGCCACGAATGTTTTTGGAATGGCTATTATCGGTTTAGCGCTAACCGCTCTCATCGTGATGATAACCGAATATTTCACCTCCACGAGTTTTAGTCCCGTTAAACATATCGCCGAAGCCAGCCAGACCGGCCATGCGACGAACATCATCGCCGGTCTTGCGGTGAGCATGAAATCCACTGCTTTGCCGGTACTCGTTATCTGTGCCTCGATTCTCGGCGCCTATTACCTTGGAGGCGGATTCTCCGGCAACGCAACCGCCGGTTTATTCGCCATTGCGCTCTCAGCCGTTGCCATGCTTTCCATGACGGGAATAGTGGTCGCGATAGATTCCTATGGACCGATTACCGACAATGCGGGCGGCATTGCGGAAATGGCCGGACTTGATGAAAGCGTTCGGGCCATAACCGATCCTCTCGATGCGGTTGGCAATACCACGAAAGCAGTGACAAAAGGATACGCGATCGGATCAGCGGCTCTTGCCGCGTTGGTTCTTTTCGCGGAATTTTCCCGGTCTTTCGGCGCAGCTCTTCCCTTTGATCTCGCCAATCCGTTAGTCCTTGTAGGACTCTTTATCGGCGGATTGTTGCCGTTTTATTTCGGTTCCCTTCTCATGGAAGCCGTGGGCAAAGCCGCCGGAACCATTGTTGAGGAAGTGCGCAGGCAGTTTAAAGCGATACCCGGAATTATGGCGGGTACGGCAAAACCGGAATATGGAAAGTGCGTTGACATAGTAACAAAAGGGGCGATCAAACAGATGATGCTTCCGGCCCTTATTCCCGTTGTCACTCCCATAGCCGTCGGACTCCTTTTAGGAAAAGAAGCTCTGGGTGGCGTTCTTATCGGCGCGATCATCACCGGTCTTTTCCAGGCGATAGCAATGACCAGCGGCGGCGGCGCTTGGGACAATGCCAAGAAATTCATTGAAAACGGCGCATTCGGGGGAAAAGGATCGGATGCCCACAAGGCGGCGGTCACCGGAGACACCGTGGGTGATCCCTATAAAGATACCGCCGGACCCGCCATCAATCCGATGATCAAGGTGGTTAATATCGTAGCGCTTCTTATCGTTCCGCTTATTAAATAGAAACGCGCATTTAACGATACTGCTGAAAGGCAGGCTTCTCGGGCCTGCCTTTTTTTTTGCAAAGAAGTAGTTTAAAATTGAGGGTTTGTTCTGAAAGTAGTGACATACGTTTTACACGACGCAAACAAATCTCTCCCTGCTGGGGCTGGGGGGTAATGAAGTATTTTCAACCCATGCACGAATTATCAATAGCCGAAGGAATTCTTTCCACCATTGAAACGCAATTAGGCGAAATCAAACCAATCATCCAAATCAACCTTATCATAGGGCCACTGGCGGGAATATCCTCGGAGTCATTGGAATTCTGGTTAACGGAAGTTGCCAGGTTAAAAGGATTCGGCTCTCCGGTCATAGTGATCAATAAAACCGTCGCTATGGCCGTATGTTCAGCGTGCGGTTCGAACTACGAGATAAAAAGTTTTTATTCCGGTTGCCCGAAATGCGAATCATTCGAGCGGACCATTATCTCCGGGCATGAATGCACCATCGAAACAATAGAATTGGAGGACTCTCCACATGTGTGAAGAATGCGGATGCGGTGACCTTTATAAAGATTCTCCAAAGAAACACGATCTTCATCAAGAACACCGCCACCATGACCATCGCGAACACCACGAACACGAAAGCAATGCAATTGTGCCGATCAATGTATCGGTATTGAAAATAAACGATGAATTCGCCGCTCGTAATCGTCAATTTTTTTCAGATTACGGCCTTCTTGCAATCAACCTCATAAGTTCCCCGGGTAGCGGAAAGACCACCCTGCTGCAACAAATGGCCGCGCGCCTCGGAAAATCCTTGGCCGTTGTCGTGGGCGATATTCAAACCCGGCGCGATGCCGATCGGATCATCGGATCGGGAAGCGGCGCATTTCAAATAGAGACCGGCGGCGCTTGTCACCTTGACGCGCACAGCGTGGGCCACGCGTTACAGGAAATGGAATTCGGCGGCGTGGACGTATGTGTTATAGAAAACGTGGGAAACCTGGTGTGCCCAGCGGCATATGATTTGGGGGAAGCAATGAAAATCGCCATCCTTTCTACGCCCGAAGGCGACGACAAAGTTCTTAAGTATCCCGCGATTTTTTCGAGGATATCGGTATTGCTTATTAACAAAATGGATATCGCCGACCGCCTCGATTTTGACGTTGAAAAAGTGACCCGCGAATGCCGGAGCCTCAATGTCCACTGCGATATTTTCAAAATCGCGGCGAAAACAGGGTTGGGCGTCGATGCGCTATGCGAGTATTTAAAGGAAAAAAGAAAGAAGCTAATGATAAAGTAAAATTGAAAGCTTCATCTAAAGACCGTTAAAAAAACCGAATTTGCGCGCAGGCATGTAAAATAGTATATTATTTCACTTCTTATCGCAACACCGGACGAATGACGGTTGTGTTGCGCAAGCGGGTTTTATACAGTGCAATCGGGAACGAACAACGAAGTTGGCCCGATTGACGACTCAATGAAGAGGCGATGTTCATGCAACAGATTTCCTTTCTTCTTCTATTTCCCCTCATTCCGGCGATTCTTTTAACCGTACTTCCCAAAGGCCTGCTCCGTACGATCATCGTCTGGTTCAGCTCCCTGTCGCTCATTTTCGTTTCCATCGGCCTGGCGACCAATTATATGGGAAGCGAGGCCTCGTTTTTTTCCATTGATTCCCCCATCCTTGACAAATTGTTTTTCGCGGGCGAAATCATCCTTTCCCTCTATTTTCTTTGGCGCTGCGTGGGTATAAAAAAGAAAGAGATGTACATTCCCATTCTCATCGCCGTTCAGGCAATCGTCATGATAATCCTCGAATTGAGCGGGAAACTTCCCAAGGTCGAAAACGCCTTTTACGTGGACAATCTCTCCCTGATCATGGTGCTTATCATAGGAATCATCGGAACGCTCATTTGCGTTTATTCCCTTGGATACATGAAAGAATATCATGAGCATCATTCTGAAATGACGGATCGCAGCAAAAGCTTTTTCTTTATTTTCTTCATTTTTCTCTCGGCAATGTATGGCGTGGTCCTGTGCAATAATCTCATATGGCTTTATTTCTTTTGGGAAGTCACCACATTGTGCTCCTTCATTATGATCGGGTATCCGAAAACCGAGGAAGCCACCAGAAACGCGTATCGGGCCTTGGGAATGAACCTCATCGGCGGATTAGGTTTTACCTTCGCTCTTTTTTACATGGTTTTCATAAGCAAACAGCCGACCATTGAGCTGGACAAGCTCATTCACGCCGGACCCGCGCTTGCGCTCATTCCCGCTTGTCTGATTTGTTTTGCGGGCCTGGCAAAATCAGCGCAGCTCCCCTTTTCTTCGTGGCTGTTGGGCGCCATGGTCGCGCCGACGCCGGTTTCCGCCCTGTTGCATTCGAGCACCATGGTAAAAGCCGGAGTTTTCATTATCATTAAAATGGCCCCGATACTGCAACATACCACCGCCGGACTTCTGCTTGCATCGGTAGGCGGCGTAACTTTTTTAATGACGTCGCTTATAGCCGTATCGCAGAGCAACGCGAAACGCGTTCTGGCTTATTCCACAATCGCTAACTTGGGCCTTATCGTCACGTGCGCGGGAGTCGGCACTTACGAAGCCATTTGGGCCGCGCTTTTGCTGGTTATTTTTCATGCGCTCGCCAAAGGCCTGCTCTTTATCGCGGTCGGCACTACCGAACATAAAATAGGCAGCCGCGATATTGAAGACATGGAGGGTCTCATCGTCACGAAACCGCTCTTGGGAATTGTGATACTCATCGGCATCGCGGGAATGTTTTTGGCCCCGTTCGGCATGCTTATAAGTAAATGGGCTTGCTTGAAGGCCCTTATCGACGCAAGCCCGGTTTTGGCCGTGCTCTTAGCCTACGGGAGTGCGCCCACGCTTTTCTTTTGGTCGAAATGGATGGGAAAAATCCTGAGCGTATCCTCCAAAACAAAGGAACTGGATTCGCGCATTGACGCCAACGAGGCGACGGCATTGATTTCCCTCGCTATTCCAACAGTTCTAACGTGTTTACTATTTCCGCTTATCGCCGCAAAGGCCATTGAACCCTATTGTATGCATATTTTCGGGCAAACCGTTTCTCTTTCGCGGGGAAACGGAATTATCATGGCGATCATGTTCGGATTAATGGTGTTCATTCCATTGGGTTTTCTCTTGTTTTCAAAAAAACGGAATTATGTTTCTTCTTACCTTGCCGGAGCGAATGTTACCGGAAGCCTTACGTTTAAGGGCTCCATGGGACTTATCCGGGAGGTTAAAAACAGCAATTATTATCTTACGCCGTTTTTAGGTGAGGCTAAATTGACGAAGGTAAGTCTCTTTTTAGGCGGCGCGCTCATCCTCGGCATGTTTGTGGCGGGAATATTATGAAAATCGCTGTACTATTTTTCGCGTATCTTGTCGGCGGCCTCTTTTTAGGCGGATTACTAGCGGGATTCGACCGCATTGTAACCGCGCGTATGCAAAGCCGTAAGGGACCGCCGCTCTTGCAGCCATTTTATGACGTGTTGAAGCTGCTGGGTAAGCGGAATATCGTCGTCAACAATTACCAAACTTTTTGCGTCGCCTGTTTTCTGGTTTTCATTATTTTAACGGGCGTTCTTTTTTTCGTGGGCGGCGAT